>Ga0316204_10000472_pt1 | contig 148460 bp, 138 predicted proteins | sample 6monrhotite_MG_2_FD_205661 | JGI IMG/M metagenome (GOLD analysis project Ga0316204, IMG submission 205661) | Microbial mat bacterial communities from mineral coupon in-situ incubated in ocean water Damariscotta River, Maine, United States -... | ecosystem: Environmental > Aquatic > Marine >... | reverse complement strand
CGGTTCACCAGCTGCACAGGCATGCGGAATGGCTTGCTGTCGATATCTCCAAGTGCAGAGAGCGTCTCCAGAGTCTCCAGCAGTGTTTCACCCTCATACCAGTCCATCTTGTCACCACGTACAGCAACCATGTCGCCATCAAGTGCGGACATCGGCAGACAAATCAGGTCATTGATGCCCTGCTTGGCACAATACTCCTGCATATCTTTACGAATCTTTTCAAAAGTGGCCTGATCATTATCGACCAGATCCATCTTGTTCACAGCTACGATCAAATGCGGAATGTTCAACAGTCCCAGAATATGTGTATGACGCTTGGTCTGCGCCATCACGCCATTACGTGCATCGATGAGAATAATCGCGGCATGGGCTGTAGAAGCACCAGTCACCATATTACGGGTGTACTGCTCATGACCCGGACAGTCAGCCATAATGAACTTGCGCTTTGGCGTAGCAAAATAGCGGTAAGCCACATCAATGGTAATACCCTGCTCACGCTCGGCGGAGAGACCATCGGTGAGCATCGCCAGATCGATTTCGGCAGCTGAAGCGATATGGGTAGTCCCCTTCTTCTTACGCACAGCCAGCAACTGATCTTCAAATGCGCCCTTGGTATCCACCAGCAAGCGGCCGATCAACGTTGATTTGCCATCGTCCACACTGCCTACTGTCACCAGTCGCAGCAGCTCGATCTCTTCAGCCATCTTGATATTCAATTCAGTCATTTCTTAATAACCCTCGTAAAACCTTTCACTCTCAGCTCCTGCAATAGAAGCAACCACTCCACCCTGAACGGGTAGAGAATCAATCACACCCTAGAAGTAACCTTCTTTCTTTTTATCTTCCATGCTATTGGAACCATGATCGATAATACGCGTTTCACGCTCACTGCGTCTCGCTGCAGCTGCCTCAATAACAATCTCATCCATATTGGTTGCATCCGAACGCACGGCTCCAGTACACGGGCCACATCCCAATGTGCGGAAACGGCTCATAACCATGGTTGGCTCTTCGCCTTCATTCAGCTGATCTTTTGTCTCTTCATAGTATGGAATCAGGAAATCCTTGCGCTCCACCATCAAGCGTTCCTTGGCAAAATAGAGCGGTACAATCGGGATGTTTTCTTCACGGATATACAACCAGACATCCATCTCAGTCCAGTTGGAGATCGGGAACACGCGCACGGATTCACCATCATGGATTTTGCCATTATAGAGACTCCACAGTTCAGGGCGCTGATTCTTCGGATCCCACTGACCAAATTCATCACGCATAGAAAATACACGCTCCTTGGCCCTACTACGCTCTTCATCACGACGCGCACCACCAAAGGCTGCATCGTACTCACCCTCTTCCAGAGCATCGAGCAGCCCCTTCGTCTTCAGTGCACCGCAACAGCGGGCCACACCATGCTCTTTCGGGTTCATACCCTTGGCAATGGCATCTTCATTGCGACGCACAATCAGGTCGGCCCCTACTTCTTTGCAGTAGCTGTCACGAAACTCATACATCTCCTTGAACTTGTAACCGGTATCCACATGCAGCAGTGAGAATGGTAACGGAGCAGGGTAGAATGCCTTGCGTGCCAGATGCAGCATTACACTGGAATCCTTACCCACCGAATAAAGCATCACCGGATTACGGAACTCTGCGACCACTTCGCGGATGATATGTATCGATTCCGCCTCCAGCGCTTTTAGCTGTGTCAGCTTATGTTCTGATATTTTACTTTCAGACATCATCTACTCCTAAATTCCTTCGCCATTTTCAATTTCACCACTGACCTGCTTGATACTCATCACATGCAGACCACATTCTGCCGCCACATCATCATGCTCCCACCACCAGCGTCCTGCGCGTTCATCCTCACCGACGGTAATCGCACGCGTACAGCATTCACAGCCTATCGAGTGGTAATGGGCATCATGCAGCTTGTTGTAAGGCACATCATATGTGCGAATATAGTCCCACACCTCGCCCATGCTCCAGTCAAGCAGAGGATTATATTTTTTCAAGCCGGAAATCGGATCAGTCTCGATTGCCTGCAGCCCGGCACGACCTTTTGACTGTTCGTGACGACGACCTGTAAACCATGCCTGCTTTCCAGCAAGCGCACGCATCAAGGGACGTACTTTACGAACATCACAGCACTGCTTACGAAGTTCAACCGATTTTCTGAACAGGTTCACACCATCGGCTCGAACCATTGCCTCCACTTCATGACAGTCAGGAAAAATTACCGACACCCTGATACTATAACGATCCTCAAATGCCGCAATGACATCATAGGTGGACTGTGGAAGACGCCCTGTATCCAGCGTCAGCACCGGTATATCCAGACCAAACCTGCAGATAAGATCAACCATCACGGAGCCTTCGAGACCCATGGAACAAGGGTAGACCAGCCCATCACCATGCGTCTGCTTTGCCTGTTTTAACAATACCACAGCCTGATTGATTTTAGATTCCATTCTATTCTCCAACTCCCGCCAATATCGGCCACCACCATGAGACTGTAATTATAAAAAGTGTAAATGAACTCAGCGACAGCAGCGCACCATAACGTAACATGTGCGAGGTTCGAACAAACCCGGTACCGAAAATCATCGCATTGGGAGGCGTCCCCATTGGCAGCATAAAAGCAAAACCGGAGACTATACCCACGGTCAGTGCCACAGTGATTGGATCTACCTGGGCAGCAGCAGCGACAGGAATTGCAACCGGCAATACTATTGCCACAGCAGCCGCATTGCTTACACCTTCAGTGAACATCAAAGTGATTAATGCCAGCACCGCCAACAAAGCCAGACCGACAATACTTCCAGGGAAAATCACGTAAGCCAGCCACGTTCCTGCCCCGGTTACGGTCAGCGCTTTACCAATGGCAATGGCACCACCATACATCAGCACCACTCCCCAGTTTACATGCTTCTCTATCGCATGCCAGCTCACCAGGCGCAGGGCAAACATCACAACCACACTGATCAGCGCAATAGCAGCCAGTGAACTTGAATGTCCAGCTGAAATCCAGGCCAGCATAGTGATCACAAGCAACAGCCCCATGGCTTTCGACTTCAGATCAAAGTCACCCAGCTCAAGTCTACGCAATGAAATACGTTCACGTGCTGAAGCTATGTCGATCCCTGCCATCGGTGTAACACGCAGCAAAATAACAGCAGAAACACAGAGTACCGGCAGTGCAATCGGGGCAGCAGCCAGCGTCCAGTCTGCAAAGGAGAAGGTCTGTCCGGTCAACTCTTCCGTCAATGCCAGTGCCAACGGTCCGCGTGCACCACCAAGCAGTGTGATCACACCGCCGATGATCGCCCCCCAGGCCAGCGCAAAAAAGATCGACTGGGCATAAGGGTTACCAGCCTTTAGCCCCAAACTACGCACGATTTCCCATGCGATAGGCAAAAACAGAGCCGCTACGGCATGCTCGGGCATAAAACAGGCCATCACTGCTGGTAGTAACAACATCGTTAATAACAAGCGTGAAGGGCTGGTGCCAAAACGGTTGATAGCCAGCAGCGCTATGCGTTCAGACAGGCCACTCTGCATCGCGCCTGCTGCCAGCATGAAAGCCCCCAGAATAAAGAACACTGCAGGGCTGCCAAACATCGCAAACACATCTGTAGCAGGCAACACACCGAGCAGCGGCAACAACGCCAAGCCCAATAGTGATGTGACCGCCAGCGGTAATAACTGCGTCACCCACAACACCAGACAAAGTCCAAAAACAACCAGCGAGCTCCAGCCACTCTGGCTCAGCCCTTCGGGTGCACCCATAGATACCGCCGTAAAGGTCATGATCGAAATCATCACAAGTGCCGCAGATGGCAACGCCTCTCCTGCCAATAACACATGGATAGGGCGATTATCCAGCTGCATATCATGCTTTTCACCACGACCTGCACGCAAATGGCGGCGTAATCCATCCATCCACCCATCCAGTCGACGCCCTATTGATGATGATACCCAGCGCTCACTCAACATCGCTTGCCGCCCATCAAGTACGCGACTCTCCATCGGGGTTAGCACACGCCCCATATGGCGCAGACGGTGAGTGGGGAAACCTGCTGCACTGATAGCGGCATAGAGATAGAGAAACAGCTCCTCCATATCTTCCAGTGAAGGACTATCCTGATGCTCCAACGGTGTACCCGGCAACGGTCTGAAAGGCTGCAGCAGCGGCACTACGCCATGTGCAAGCAGGGCATCTATACCTTTTTTCGTAGATGCCACACTATCCAGCCCCACAATAAGATGGCTGACTACAGCCCCTGCACGAAACACCTGACGCGCATGATCCAGTGCCTTCCAGATTGCATCCTGACCACCCACCTGCTGTTTACCCGGACAAACCTCTGCGAATCGACCTGTATCGAAAACTTCCAGATTACAGACAAAGATATCCAACCCTGCACCATATAGCGCATCAATGACGGACAGGTCTTTAGGAGCAACGGTTTCCAGTGCAATCTGCCTGTGCCCCAAATGTCGTCTGAGCAGTGCAATCATCGGTACCAGCCTGGAAAGGCCGACATCATCACCCGGAGCAAAGCCGTTATAGAGATAAACTGTGTCGATTTCCCGCTCTTCAAGAGCAGAGCGCACCACTTCAACCAGTTCCAGCGGATCCCGCATGGGTGGATCCTGCTCATTGAGCATGGAATCATACTGGCAGTAGTGACAAGCGGCCCCCTGCTGCGCAAAGAAACCGCAACCCATAAGAGGATTCAGCATCAGCAGGTTTTCATGCAACGAAGAAAAACTGCCCATGCGGGCACCGGAACGCGTCTTATTGCGATAAAAACGCGGAGCAGGCAAAACCTGTACATCCTGGTTTTCATCACCCCAATTCAGCTTTGCACTACCATTGGCTCCCTGTTGCCGAAGCTGAATCGAACTCTTCTCACTGTAGGGCTGGGCTACAGGCACGGTTGCGAAATGACCTGAAGGCAGCCTGATATCAATCACTGATTCCGTTGCATTGGCCTGCGCCACCCAGCGAGAAGCATCATGCAGGCCATCCGGCAGAGACACGCCCTGACTAACCAGAGCCAGCTTGGTCCGGCCCGGATTGGCGAATGGGTTAAGTGATTTCACTAGTTTAGCTCTCGCCAGCTTTAGATATTACCGGTTTTTTCAACCCGGATTTTCCACTGGGTCGCGGAAATCTGCTCTTTTAAAACCACCTGCTGACCCTGCTCTTCCAGTGACAAAGGCACATTTTCAATCGGTGCTCCATCATCGAGGATAACATCCAACAACGAACCTGCCAGCATAGTCGTCAGCTTGATCTTGGTTTTTACAAAGTTCATCGGGCAGGCAACACCGGATAGGTCCAGTAATGTCACTTCGTTGGCAACATCATCTGCTGATTCAACCACTTCAGATGTTTCAATCGATTCTGACACCTCTGCGACCTGAGGCACTGCAGCAAAACGTGTTGCAGCCAGAGCCACCCACTCACCCTGCACATCCTTCAACTTCGTCACGCTTGCTGCCGGATCAGCCAGATCTATACTCATCAGGGCCATCTGTACGGCTTGGAATCCAGCCATAATTTCGCTATCGGCAGCGGCATGAACAGCCAGTGAACCAAATACTGTCGCATCATCTTCCGGTGTCTCACCGAAAGTCACAAGGAACGCACGAGCAGTCGAAATCACTGAGCGGCGTAGAGCTGTTGCAGCCTCAGCCCAGAACATAGCATCGCTATGCGCACGTGCGATCATCAGCTCATACTCAGCTTCTGAAATCAGTGCATCAGACATAGAAAGTACCGCGCCTGCACACTCACCCTTCTTGTTGCCTTTGGTATTGAATGCTTCGTTTTCGCTCCAGTCGTAGATCAGACCTTCGACTTCACCGGCATCCGCCTTGAATGGTGCCAGAATTGCAGAAATTCCGTCTTTACCCAAACGTGTCGCCCAGTCATGCACAGACTCATCAGCGGCTCGTCCCGCTTTAAAGGCATCCAGCACAGCAATGCCGGCTTCCGGAGCGTGTTTAGCGGGTACGGGATCGGTTGCGAACGCCAGTGGCGAACCGGCACGACCGGAACCACCAAGGTGCAACTGATAATGTGGAACAGCCTGACCTGCCACTTTTTTGGCCATGCCATGAAAACCAAGATCAGCAATATGATGACGGGCACATGAGTGCTGGCAGCCTGATGCTTTGACTGTGATACCGGCCAGCGTCTCATCCTTTTTCAGATCAGCCATTAACGGCTGCAGGGCTGCAGCCAGACCACGGCTGGAGGTGATGCCTAAACGGCAGGTTTCTGTACCCGGGCAGGCCACAACATCGGCGATACCACGTGCATATTCACTGGTGAGTCCTGCTTCAGTGAGAATCGCCAATGCAGCTTCAACCTTTGCGCCATCGACATCAGTAATAATGATACCCTGTTCAGTGGTCACACGCAGTGCATCAGTACCGGCAGTGCGTGCAGCATTGGCTACAGCACGACACTGGCCCGGGGTCATATCACCACGGAACAGATTCAGCAGAATAGCAGACTTACCGTTATGCTGGTCAACCACGCCGGAGTCAGAGAACGGCATTGCTGCTGTAGGCTGACGCCAGTTAGCTTCTGCATATCCCGTATCATCAACATGTGTAGATTCAATCACGGCACGCTGTTTTTTATACTCTTCGACAAAGCCTTCCGCACCAAGACGCTGGGCCACATATTTCAAACGGGCACGGGCACGGCGTTTACGATCAGAAAATTTGAAATGCATACGCATCAGAGCTTCACCGACAAGCAGGATCTCTGTTTCAGGGATAAAGTTTTCCAGCAGCAGTGCACCCATAGGCTGAGAGGAAAGACCGCCAGCAGCCCATACCTGGAATCCGCTCACACCATCCTGTTCAGTAGCAACAAAACCGATATCGTGCATACCACCCAGACCGCAATCAGTGGCGCAGCCGGAGAAATTCACCTTGAATTTGCGTGGAAACTGTTGAGCCAATGGGTGACGCAGGAAATACTCGGCAAAACGACGTGCATGAATAGTTACATCCGCATGTTCTGCAGGACAGCGTCCGGCCAGAAAACAGGTAGAAACATTACGTACGGTGTTACCACATGCTTCGCGTGTGGTCATACCTGCTGCATCAAGCTTGCGCAGGAATGCAGGCACATCGTCCAAGGCCACAAAGTTGGCCTGAATATCCTGGCGGGTCGTGACATGCGCCACCTTCTCAGGCGGCTCGGTGACCGTGCCGTCGGTTGGCAAACGCCCAGCATACAACTCAACACACTCAGCCAGCACATCCAGCTGGTCCGGCGTTAAATTACCGCCCGGTAGTTTGGCACGTAGCATCTGCACGCCTTCCTGGCGCTGGCCATAAACACCCATCTGCAGACGGAACGGTGTAAACCGCTCTTCAGGCATACGCCCGTCTTTAAATGCCTTATATCCGGCCTCAAACTCATCCACATCGGATGTGTGTGCAAAATCAAATTCAGTTGCCATTTTCAACCCCATACATTACTTGTTGCAGGCTTTCGCCCGCACTACTTTCAATATCTACTCGCCACCATCCGATCTCATCCCCCCAGACTTAATCACATGATCTCAACACGAGAGATTAATCAGTCACCGAACTTCAACTCACAAGCCTGCTCATACGTTGCCAGCTCAGTAATCGTCGGATTATCGCCACACAACGGGCAACCGGGATCCTTACGCAGCTTCAGCTTTTTCCACTCCATACGCAGAGCATCAAAAACCATCAGCTTACCGGCCAGTGAATCACCAATTCCGAGCAGCTCCTTCACCGCTTCCACTGCCTGAATCGTACCCACAGCACCTGCAAGAGCGCCCAGGATTCCAGCTTCAGAACACGATGGAACCAGGCCTGCCGGTGGTGGCTCGGGATAGAGACAGCGGTAGCAAGGTGCACCCTTCTCCTGATGCGGTTTGAATGTCGCGACCTGTCCTTCAAAGCGGAACATAGCACCGGATATCAACGGCTTCTTCTCCATATAACAGGCATCATTCACCAGAAAACGGGTCGGAAAATTATCGCAGCCATCAATAATCAGATCATATTCACTGATAATGTCGCGGATATTGTCCTCGGTGACGAAGTAATTATAGGTATTCACTTTCACATCAGGGTTAAGTGCCTGCATCGTTTCACGGGCACTTTCCACCTTGGGCATACCTACACGGTCCTGATTATGAATAATCTGGCGCTGCAGGTTCGACGAATCCACCACATCGGCATCAGCAATACCTATCGTACCCACACCTGCTGCTGCCAGATAATAGGCAACAGGTGAACCCAGACCGCCCGCACCGATCATAAACACCTTGGACTCAAGCAATTTGCTCTGACCTTCTGCGCCGACTTCCGGCAAAATAATATGGCGCGAATAGCGCTCTATCTGCTCTTCTGTAAAATCAATCATTGTAACTCCGTGAGGGGTGAGGGGTAAATCGTGAGGCGAGGCTTCTCCGCCTCACGCCTGACTCTTCACCCCTTACTGCTAAAATTATACTTCGATGCCTTTAAACAGGTCGGTGGACATATAACGCTCTGCCATGGATGGTAGAACTGCCACAATACGCTTACCCTTCATTTCAGGCAGGGCCGCTATGCGCAGGGCTGCAGTCACAGCAGCACCAGATGAGATACCACCGGGAATACCCTCTTCATTTGAAAGTCTGCGAGCCATTTCAAAGGCCTCGTCATTGCTCACCTTTTCAACACCGTCAAGCAGCTTCACATTCAGGTTTTTCGGAATAAAACCAGCTCCGATGCCCTGAATCTTATGCGGTCCCGGTGCTTCTCCGGAAATCACAGGTGAATCAGCCGGTTCTACTGCAAACACCTTAAAATCAGGATTGCGACTTTTGAGCACTTCACCTGTACCGGTAATCGTACCACCTGTACCGACACCCGCGACAAGTGCATCAACCTGACCATCGGTATCTGCCCAAATCTCTTCAGCCGTTGTTTTGCGGTGCACTTCAGGGTTCGCCGGATTCTCAAACTGCTGTGGCATAAATGCGCCATCAGTGGCTGCAGTAATCTCTTCAGCCTTGGCAATTGCACCCTTCATACCTTTTTCAGCAGGAGTAAGCACCAGCTCTGCCCCTAACAACTTGAGCAGCTTACGACGCTCCAGGCTCATTGATTCAGGCATAGTCAAAATGCAGCGATATCCCTTGGCACGGGCAACAAACGCCAGTGCAATACCTGTATTGCCGGAGGTTGGCTCAACAATGATGCCACCCTCTTTCAGGCTACCATCAGCTTCAGCTGTCTCGATCATGGCACGACCAATACGATCCTTGACTGAATTCAGAGGGTTATAGAATTCACATTTAACAAGAATCTCGGCATCAAGATCCCCACCGATACGATTCAATCGTATCAGTGGCGTATGACCAATGGTCTCAGCTGCATTATTGTATATAGGCATATCAAACTCCTTCTGTTCGCTGCAAAGGACGAGAAAGACACCAAGCAAGAGAGACTGCCCCCCCTAGCTGAATCATTTCGAATTCGCAGCCTGAATCTATGTCACCACTCCAATGGCCTCGAACACCTTAAACACAGAGTATAGCTTATCTCAGCGTCCTTTGTGCCCTCTGTGGTGAGGGGGGCAATCAGCCTTCGATAACGTTCTGCTCAATCGGTTCAACATGAACGCCCTGCTCACCCAGCCATTTTACAGCTGCTTCCACAACGTCATCTTCACCATCAATCTCAAGACCAACCAACCCCATATCATCTTTCACTTCAGCCGTTCTGATATTGGTAACAACATCGAACTCTTTGGCCAGTTTCCAGATCGTAGGCTCACGCACACTGGACTTATCAAATGTCAGATATACGCGTAGTTTCACCAGCAACCGCCAGCAATAGCAGGAACGATAGATACTTCATCACCGTCCTTCAGTTCGGTAGCGCGGCCACCCATAAAACGTACATCTTCGTCATTGACGTAAACATTTACGAAGCGACGGATTTCGCCGGCATCATCACACAAACGCTCTTTAAGGCCAGGGTGCTCTGCTTCCAGGTTTTCAATAATGTCACCAACATTAGCTCCCTCAATGGTCACTTCGTCAGCACCACCGGTCAGTTTACGCAGCGGGGTTGGGATACGTACAGTTACACTCATATTTAACTCCTGTTATCTTTAATCTGTTTACGATGTCTGAACGCCGTCAGCGGCAGCCAAAACATCAAACTCTTTCAAGCTTGCATCAATAATGCGTGGTTTGGTAATCACATCAACCACCGCTTCCTGAGTTTTCAGGCCATTACCGGTTATACAGAGCACTATGGACTCATCCCTAGGCAGCTTGCCTGACTCAATCATCTTCATCGCACAACCCAGCGTCACACCGCCAGCAGTTTCAGCAAAAATGCCTTCCATCTCAGCCAGTAACTTCATGGCAGCAATCACTTCTTCATCGGAAATATCTTCAGCCCAGCCGCCGGACTCTTTAATCACGCGATTAGCATAAAAACCGTCGGCAGGGTTACCAATCGCCAGTGATTTGGCAATCGTATCGGCATGTACCGGATGAATCATATCGGTGCCATCTTTCACTGATTTGGCAATCGGCGAACAACCGGTTGCCTGCGCACCATAAACTGCAGTGCCATTATCTTCGATCAAACCAAGCTTGATGAACTCCTTGATAGACTTGTCCACTTTCGTGCACAAAGAACCTGAAGCCATCGGCACAACTACATGTTTTGGTGCTTTCCAGCCCAGCTGCTCCATCACCTCATAACCGAGAGACTTGGAACCTTCAGCATAAAACGGACGCACATTCACATTGACAAAGGCCCAGCCATATTTACCAGCCACTTCTGAACAGAGACGGTTCACGTCATCGTATTTACCTTTAATGCCGATAATATTGGTACCGAACACACCGGCACCGAGCACTTTACCCTGCTCAAGATCGTGCGGGATAAACACATAAGATTCCAGGCCTGCAGCTGCGGCATTGGCAGCCACGGAACCAGCCAGGTTACCGGTTGAAGCACAAGCAACGGTAGTGAAACCGAATTCAACAGCTTTAGAGAGCGCTACAGAAACCACACGGTCCTTAAACGAGAGCGTTGGATAGCAAACCGAATCATTTTTTATATACAGCTCTTTAACACCCAGAAACTTTTCCAGTCTCTTCGCACGCACCAATGGTGTAAAACCATTCTGGGCACCGACAGTTGGTTCACCATCGATAGGCAGTAGCTCTTTGTAACGCCACATGGTCTGTGGACGCGACTCAATCAATTCACGAGTAAACACCCCTTCCAGTTTTTCATAATCATAGACCACTTCCAGAGGGCCAAAACAAAACTCACAAACATGAGTTGGCTCGATAGGGTATTCCTGCCCACACTCACGGCACTTCAACGCACGCACGATACTTTCGGTCATTTTCTAAACTCCATTTTGTTGGCCAGATCCAGAAACAAAAAAACCTCCGCAATGATTGCGAAGGTTGTCGGAAGAGAGAATCACCGTTTATGAGTGATTCATGCGAACAACCCGAACATCATTGCTCCCTAAGGTCTCCCTTAGGGCAGGCATTGGCACCATCCTCCGCAGATGAGTCATCATCGTTGGCCGGTTGCCGCAGTATCAAAGGGCCTGTAACCCTCCACTGCTCTGAATAAAGCCGGATTAAAAATAAATTGTGAGCGAAGTATCAGGGTGATTCAAGAAAACGCAAGCTTTTGAATTCAAGATGACTAAACGTCCCCTCTTCTCCGCCTTTCCATACTTGACAGTTTTACTCGGGATTCAGACGATTGCCAGCGTAAATCTTCCCTTAGCGAGGCAACCATGACAACCGAATCCGACATTCTCAATGCACTCTCGGTCATTATCGATCCCGATTTCAACAAGGATATTGTTGCACTCGGCTTTGTGAAAAACATCGTTATTCAGGGCGACAAGGTTGCCTTTACTATTGAACTGACTACCCCTGCCTGCCCGGTCAAAGAGGAGTTTCGCAGACAAGCCGATGAAGCCGTTTCTGTCCTGCCTGGTATCAAGACAGTTGATATCACCATGAGTGCCAAAGTCGCTGCCTCCCAAAACAAAGAGGCGATTCCGGGTGTCGCCAACATTATCGCCGTTGCGTCAGGCAAGGGCGGCGTCGGCAAATCCACCACAGCTGTGAACCTTGCTGTAGCCATGGCCCAGACAGGCGCACGCGTCGGCCTGCTAGATGCCGATATCTACGGCCCCTCTATTCCGCGCATGATGGGGCTGGCTGGCTTCAAACCCGATATCGACCATGAAAACAAAACCATGTCACCGCTGGATAACTATGGTGTTAAAACCATGTCTATTGGCTACCTGGTCGAAGAGAATCAGGCCATGATCTGGCGCGGCCCGATGGTATCCGGTGCGCTAACCCAACTGCTTAACGATGTTAAATGGGGGGAGCTGGACTATCTGTTTATTGATATGCCTCCCGGCACAGGTGACGCTCAACTGACCCTGACCCAAAAGGTGCCGGTCACAGGCTCTGTACTGGTTACCACACCACAGGACATTGCCCTGCTGGACTGCCGCAAAGGCATTGAGATGTTTCAGAAGGCGCGTGTTGCCACACTCGGCATCGTTGAAAACATGAGCCAGTTTATCTGTCCGCACTGTGGTGAATCCAGTGCCATTTTTGCAGAAGGTGGAGCTGAGCGATTAAGCCAGGAATACAAAACAGAAGTATTGGCCCATATCCCGCTGGACATCGCCATTCGTGAAAAGTCCGATGAAGGCACACCGATTGTGGCTGCAGCGCCTGATTCAGAACAGGCTAAAGTCTATCAGACACTTGCCGGCGAGGTTGCGCGTAAAATAAGTATTTTGAACAGTCGCAGGATTGATATTCCGATTATCATGCAGGGTTAAGCGACCATCGATTCGTTCACTGACTCGATAAACCCATGGCGTCACTCCACAACAGCACTTCAGCAAAAGAAAAGCCTCCTGCATAGCCACCAAAATGTGATCTGCAGGAGGCTATATCAGTACTTCCCGATTATAAGAGGCAGGTAAAACCTGTCTCCTGCCTTATTCACTCCGCCTGTCATCAGCACTACCAGCCCGATCCGAAGAACGTGTCTTCCATTGCCCACCTTTGCGAGCCGCTTTTTCCGATGCAAACAGCGTCACTGCAATTAAAAATATACCACCACCAAAGATCAACAGATCTCTAATCGATTCTATCTGCATACCTATGGCCATTTCGAAAAACTTTACGATTAGGATCATCATGATCACTTTACCAAGACGTGATTTCAAATCATCCAGATCATTAATAGACAGCATATGAGCTGCAGATTCATCATCGTCTTCGTATGCATGGTCAATTTTACTGATATATAATTCATACAGACCAAGTCCAAAAATCATTAACACTATTGCCAATAGAAAAATGTCGATAATTTTGACTACTGCGCCCACCGCTTCAGCCCGCATCACATCCCGCGCAGCGGCAGTATCCAGCAAATAATAGTCTGAATACGTTTGAACGGCATAATATGTATCTGCCGCTGATACATAAAACATAATCAATGCCGCAAGAATACTACACACCACGGCTAGCAATACAGCCCAGCGCGTTCTCCACAAGACACGTTCAAAGACTTGCCCAATACCTGTATTTTTATTTTTTTCCATAACCCCTCACTCCACACCTAAATTTCGCAAAAAACTAACCCTGTTAACCACTATGACTACTCAGGTCATCCGCCTTTCTTGGTAGCCAGCTCAGTCAACACCAGTGCTCCTGCACTCAATAGCACACCACCGGCAAACATAAGAAGGTCATTAATATCCTCAACCTCCATACCTATCGCCAGCTCAAAAAACTTCACAATAAGAATCATCATAATCACTTTACCTAAGCGTGATTTCAGATCATCCAGGTTATGAATAGAAAGCAGGTGATTGGAGGCATCATTACCATCTTCATATGCATGGTCGATTTTACTGATATACAATTCATACAAACCAAGTCCGAAAATCAGTAAGACTATGGCTAATAGAAAAACGTCTATCACCTCAACCACTTCAGCCACAGCTTCCGCCCTCAATTCATCCCGGTGCTCAGGATCAGTAACAAAACCATAAGAAGCCAGATGATCTATGGTATAAAAGGTATCAACTGCTGCGAGATAGAACATCAACAATGCTGCAACAAGACTGCATATCACAGCAACAAGAACCGCCCAACGTGAGTTCCACAGGCCATTCTCAAACACCGCTTCTACAAATGAGCGGTCTTCTGATTTTTTCAACATAATCTTCCCCCATGAACACGTGGCAGGAGCACGCAATGGCTCCCAACCACAGCCTATTAAGCAATTAATGTGCCAATAACAATATCACAAAACAACGGACACTTCAGATTGAATTGCGCCATAACCTATCGCTAATTAAGTCTGCAACATTAGCAACCAATGTCATTGCAAAGATATACCTTTTCAAAAGACTGTAGATCCAGGGGGGTTTGCCCTTTTAGCCACAAGCACTAGGTTTCTGATCCCGATAAATGGAGGTTGCTCATGAATCTACCCGCTAACAAAAAGAAAGTTTCTATCGTCTGCTTTTCCGGCGACTTTGATAAAATGGTTGCAGCCTTCACCATCGCAACAGGTGCCGCCGCCACCAACCGTGAAGTAACGATGTTCTTCACCTTCTGGGGACTCAATGCCCTGAAGAGGAAAAAGGGACGTGTCGCCACCGGCAACAGCATCATGGCTAAAGCATTCAACTTTCTGATGGGTGGACTGAACAACCTGCCACTCTCCCGCTTGAACTTCTTTGGTATCAGCCCAAAGCTGATGACTAACATGATGCAAAAGCACAATGTGGCCTCACTTCCCGAGCTTGTGGAAGCAGCGCATGCGCTCGGCATACGCATAGTCGCCTGTGAAATGGCGATGCATATCCTTGAGGTGGAAAAAAGCGACATGATTGAAGAGGTCGAGGATGTAGCCGGTGTTGCAACCTTTCTCAACGAATCGGAAGACGCACATATCATCTTCATCTGATTGTTCGCCACTCAAGCAACCACGAGCACTCATATTTGTCTATCCATACATATAAGCACTCGGATGGCCTAAACCTAAAACATCTCCAAGGATTTATAACATGAAACATTTTCTCGACATCACCCGTGAAACTTGCCCTATGACCTTCGTGAAGGTGAAACTGAAACTGGCTCAGATGAGCGAAGGCGAGCAACTGGAAGTACTGCTGAACGAAGGCGAACCATTGGAAAACGTACCTCGCTCATGTGAGGAGCAGGGGTACAAAGTGCTCTCCAACGATCCTACTGATGAAAAAGGTAAGCATATGCTGGTCATCGAGAAATAAATGACTGACCGCATCTTCTGGGAAGGTAAGTACCACAATAACGAAACAGGCTGGGATCGTGGTGATTACAGTCCGGCTCTGGCTGTCTGGCTGGAAGAGTTAAAACCGTGCCGCATCCTGATTCCCGGCTGTGGCCGCGGCCATGAAGTAATTGAACTGGCCCGTCGAGGCTTTGACGTCACAGCTGTCGATATTGCGACACCTGCTATTGATCACATGCAGGCCGAACTGGAAAAAGAGAAACTCTCTGCCACCCTGATTCACGGCGATCTGTTTGAACTTGAACTGGAACCCTTCGATGCCATCTATGAACAGACCTGCCTGTGCGCCCTGCAACCGACCCAATGGTCTGACTATGAGCAGTGGTTACACCTGCACCTGAAACCAGGTGGCCAACTACTTGCCCTGTTTATGCAAACAGACAAAGAAGGTGGCCCACCGTTCCACTGTGATGTAAGCGTAATGAAAAAATTATTTGAGTCTTCCCGATGGCAGTGGCCGGAATCAGATAGCGATGCCATCTCTCATCCATCAGGCCGTCACGAACTCGCCCATCGGATCACTCGCACCTGAGAATACACTCACTCACATGGCTGTATGTACGACCATACGGGTATGTGTTTCACAGTGAAAAAACTTGGGCTATCTTTTTTAATTCCTCAACAAGTTCAGTCAATCAGTAATTAGAGGCTTACACCTGCAAGGATCAAGCGAGACTAGCTCCCTTTTCCAATCATACTTTCAGACCTACTCCGGTTAACGACTGAGCCAGATGTGAGCGTAATATCTTCACCTCTTCATCCAGATAGGGAACAGCCTCTAATTTACCCCAAACAGGTGCTGGCCAGGCGGGATCGCTCTTGTAACGAACAATATGGTGAATGTGGAGTTGTGGAACCATATTACCCAACGCTGCAACATTGATCTTATCGGCATTGAACTCTTTTTCGATACAGGCAGCCAGCATTGAGGACTCACGCATCAGTTGCTGCTGATCCTCATCAGTTAGCTGGTGGATCTCGGTAATATTTTCGCGTTGAGGCACAAGAATAAACCACGGGTAGTTGGCATCATTGATCAGCAATAAAACACAGAGTGGGAATCGGCCGACCACGAAACAATCTTTTTCCAGTTGCGGATGCAGAACCATGAGACCTCCAGTTAAATTGAACCGAATAAGTGCTTCCATGCACTTATTCTACAACGCAAAGGTAACAGTGTGATCTTCCCTTTGCTCACAAAATCAAGCAAACATCACTTAATTTTGACAACCCATCCATGGGTTGCATGGAATCCCTGACAATATCAGAGATTCCGTAAATACTTCGTCAAAAAACGATCCAACTGATTGGCAAAGGCCTGACGGTCTCCGTGGTTGAATGCCGGAGGGCCACCGGTAACAACTCCGTCGCCACGCATCTGATCCATCATATTTCGTATACTCAAAGCCCTGCGCACGTTATCCGGGGTATAGAGCTCACCCCTCGGGTTCAGGGCAAAACCACCCTTTTCAATCATACCTGCAGCAAGTGGAATATCCGCTGTAATGGCCAGATCACCGGGCTCAGCATGATCAACGATATAGGCATCGGCCACATCAGCTCCTGCAGCAACCTTCACTGCATTGATATATACTGATTTCGGATGCTGGATTTTCATATTGGCCACCAGCGTCAGAGGCAGTTGAACACGCTCTGCTGCACGAAAAAGAATTTCCTTAATCACCTTCGGACAGGCATCTGCATCAATCCATATACGCATCACAATCCACCCATCATTCGATTCGCCTGCATCAGATCACGAGGACGACCGATATCAAACCATGGACCACGATACACAAGTCCACGACACTGTTTGTTAGCAATAAACTCACGCATTGGTTCAATTAAAGAGAAAACCTCACCGCTCTGATAAGCTGCAAAGGCATCAGCATGCCAGATCGACACGCCGGAAAAGGTAAAGCGCTCATCCCCATCCACTTCAACATATCCCCGGTTCAGTGAAAAATCCCCATCAGGATGATGGGATGGGTTAGGCACCAGAGCAATCGCAGTACCTTTTTCCGGTAATTCCCTTGCCAGATGCCTCATATCGACAAAGCCCAGCACATCCGCATTGCAAACGGCGAAAGGACCATCACCCGGCAATAGCTCCAACGCCTGTTTGACCCCGCCACCGGAATCAAGCAACTCATCCTCATAACTAACCGACAGCCGACAGCCGAACTTTGAACCATCACCAAGATAAACCCTTAACTGCTCCGCATGATGGAAAGCATTCACCACGATATCTTGAATACCCTGAGCCACCAGCGCACGTATCACATGAGCAATAACAGGCTCGCCTGCCACCTGCATCAATGCCTTGGGGCGTGTGTCGGTCAACCATTTCAAACGGCTACCAAGCCCTGCGGCCAGAACAACCGCCCTCTCTACCGGTTTAGTCATCTCAACTCCATAATCCACAAACAGAAGGACCCTGCTATCGCGCTGTTTCGATCAACAGCCACTCACCCGTCCTTTGAGAACTATCGCACTGATTCGATCAATACCCATTGATCTATCCTTTGAGAACTATCGCGCTGATTCGATCAACACCCATTGATCGAATCAGCTTGCTGGCAGTGCGGCGGCATCGGACAAGTTAACGCACAAGGCCTCTATCTCTTCCGCTGTAAGCGGGCCTGAGTCTTTCCCGGCAACAAAAAACACATCTACCGCGCGTTCACCAAACGTTGATACTGAAGCACCGTGCAAAGCATACCCCTGCTTGGCAATAACATCGGCAAGACGGGCCAACAGGCGAGGCTGATCAGCAGTAGAGACTTCAATCGCTGTTTCGCGAAAACTTGCCTTGGGCAATTCACGCACACGCACACGCACACGCCTGGCCAGAACATTCACCTTGAATGACTTATCTATCACCAGTTCCGGCAACTGCTCTGCCACCAGTAATTTATCTACACGCCCCTGCAAACGCTCCAGATCGGAGGCCACATCAAATGCTGCTCCATCAGAGCCCTGCAGATGAAAGACATCCAGAACACGCCCGTCATCAATCGGATAAGCATGGGCAGCTAGTATACTGGCATGGCCTGAAGTCAGGCAGCCAGCCAGAGCTGCAAACAGACCGGGTCTGGGGCGCGCAACGACATAAAACAGGGTTTCTGATCGATCTCTATCCACCCAGAATTTCACTTCATCAGTATCACCGCCCAGCAACATGGGGACAATATCCATCATCTGGCGCGGAGGAAACTGCATTACACACTGCCTGGACATTAACCTGATCGCCGCCCGCAAAGCGTTCTCATCACCCTGGACACCGCTAAGCACTGCCTGCACACGCGTCTGATAAAGACGCTCTGCAGTTTCACTAATCGTCTCATCACTAAGAAAATACTCTCTGGTTGAACGATAGAGCTCTGTCAGTAATGACCCTTTCCAGTCATTCCAGACATTCGGTCCTACTGCTGCTATATCCGCCACTGTTAACAACAGCAGATACTGCAGGCGACTCTGGCCTCCCACACGCTCGGCAAAGACACGAATCACTTCCGGGTCAGAGAGATCAAAGCGCTGACTCTTCACTGCCATCAGCAGATGCTCTTTCACCAGCCAGGAAACAAGATCAGTTGCATCCTCATCCAACCCGATGCGATGACAAAAATCACGCGCCATCACGGCTCCATTCTCGGAATGATCGCCCTCAAGCCCCTTGGCAATGTCATGGAAAATAAGTGCTATATATAGCAGCTCTGGTCGATCCAGCTTATGACAAATATCATGGGCAAGAGAAAGTCGAACCGTACGATCGCGGTGCCAGAAGTTGCGTGCTTCACCTACAGCTCGAATCGTATGCTCATCTACAGTAAACGCATGGTACTGGTTAAATTGCCCCAACCCTACAACATCACGAAACTCAGGAATAAAGCGACCCAGAACCCCGGTATCGTTCATCTCCTTCAGAGCCCAGTGTACATTGCGTTTGGATCGAAGGATCTGCAAAAATGCACGGTGAGCCTTCGAATCAGCCCGGAAAGCGTCATCAATAAGCAGCACATCCGCACGCACCTGTCGCAACGCCTGACTAGAGAGGTTACGCTGCCCTTTTTGCGCCTCCAGAAAAATGCGCAGCAAGCGTAGAGGATCCTCTTTGAAGATACCTTCATTCTCAATACCCAGTCGCGTCCCTTCCAGGGTCAATCCATCTCCGATACTACGCTCAAAGGTAAAACGTTGCGGATTCAACTGCTCTTGAAAATGCATAAACAACATACCGGAGACTCGCGCGATACGCCCGACGTGCCGGAAATAATCCTTCATAAAGGCATCAACTGCCGGACGATGTGAAATCGCCTGATAACCCATTTTATCGGCCAGGATTGCCTGCTGCTCATAACCCAATCGATCCGAAGCGCGCTTAACTTCCAGATGCAGGCCTGCCCTGCAGCGCCAGAGGAAATCCTGAGCACTCAAGAGATTGTCACGCTCTTTGCTGGAGATGGCACCGGCATCAACCAGACCGTCGATATCATCACTGCCGTACCAGGCCTTGGCCATCCAGAACACAGCCTGCACATCGCGCAGGCCACCCTTGCCTTCCTTGATGTCCGGCTCCATCCAGAATGCCGTACTACCGGTTTTCTTATGGCGCGTTTCTACTTCCAGAAGCTTGGCTTCAACAAACGCCTTACGCTGCTTTTTGAAAAACTTTTCCAGCCTGGACTGCAAGCCGGCATAGAGATGGCCGGGACCAAACAACAGACGAGATTCAGTTGCAGCAGTAGCACTCGACCAATCTTCGCTGACATGATCCAGAGTCTCATCAATTGAACGCACAGCATGCCCTATTTTCGCCCCCATATCCCACAGGGTAAGCAGGAACTCCTGAATCTCCTCTTCAACGTCCGAAGAACATTTCTCAGGGGTCAAAAACCAGATATCCCAATCTGAATGAGGCGAGAGCTCACCTCGACCGGAACCACCTACGGTTACCAGATCAATACATTGTGATGCAGCAGGAGCTTTCTCCTGCCAGAGCTCGACAAGCAGCACATTGACCTGCTGCCACATCAGTTCACTCAGGGCAGAACCACTTTTTCCTGCCAAAAACGCATCGGTAACCTCAGCATAAATATGCTGCAGGCGCTGTTTGTTTGTCATCACTTATTTACAGCGGTAAACGTTATAGACACGTTCGCCTTCAACAATTTTGCTCATTGGTACGATGGTATCACCACCCATCTCGGCAGCGGAATTCATACCCAGCAACTCAAGTTCACTGGAGACCAGGCTCTCTTTTCGGGTGTAGAACCACACGCCATCAATAACGGCAACAGTCGCTTTGCCAAGCTGCTTACAGCTTTCAACATCGGATAGTGTCGCTACAGACACACCATCGGCAGCTTCAGGGGTAAGCTCAACCCAGGTACAGGCGCTCATGGAGCCGAGTAACAACATCATAGCCAGTAATTTCATTTTCATTGTTCCACCTCATTTTTTAATTGATCCAGTATCGTTAGTGCCTCTATCGGGCGCAGCGATTCAATATCAAGTGCTGCAAGTTTGCTTTCCAGTGCATGCAGACGCTCTATATCCTTCTCCTGCTTGCGCTTCTCGGCAACAGCAAACAGGCCCAACTGTGACTTACCTGTTTCCGCAGCCACTTCAGAACCGTGCTCCAACCTGAACAGATGTTCACGCGCTCGTTTAATCACAGCACGGGGCAGGCCTGCAAGTTGCGCCACCGCAATACCGTAAGACTGATCCGCAGCATCTTCAATCACCTGATGCATAAAAATTACAGAACCGTTCCACTCACGCACGGTTACCGATGCATTAAACGCGGTGTCAAAATCGTCAGGCAGTTCGGTCAGCTCATGGTAATGGGTTGCAAACAGGGTCAATACATCCTTGGAAGCGATCAGGTTTTCAGCCACTGACCAGGCGATGGCCAGACCATCCCAGGTACTCGTACCGCGACCGATCTCATCAACAATCACCAGCGAACGCGGCTCAAGTTGATTTAGAATCGTTGCAGTCTCCATCATCTCCACCATAAAGGTGGAACGTCCGCTGGCCAGTTCATCCCCTGCCCCCACTCGCGTAAAGATACGCCTGGTAAGTGGAATGCGTGCCTCATCAGCTGGCACAAAGCAGCCGGTATGAGCAAGCCACACGATCCAGGCCACCTGTCTCATATAGGTGGATTTACCACCCATATTCGGCCCCGTCAGCAGCATAAAACGACGGTTTTTCATGTCCATATGGGTATCATTGGCAACAAAAGACTCATCACTGCCAAGGTGCCGCTCAACAACCGGATGACGCCCCCCTTCCAGCTTCATATTGCGTCCGTTATGCACATCCGGTCGCACATAGCGATAACTACGCGCAAGATGAGAAAAACAGCTGATCACATCCAGACCTGCAACGGCTTTCGCTGATTGCTGAATCGAGGCCGCCCGGGCGCAAATCTTCCTGCGAACCTCCTCAACCAGCGTTTCTTCACGGGCCAAAGATGCATCGCGTGCGCCTAGAATCTCCGACTCAAATGTATGCAATTCATCGGTAATAAAACGCTCAGCATTCACCAGCGTCTGTTTTCGGACATAATCAACAGGCGCATCCTGTGCCTGCACTTTAGATATTTCGATAAAATAACCGAACACCTTGTTATATTTGACTCGCAGGTTCGCAAGTCCCGTTCGCTCACGTTCACGTTTTTCATAATCATTCAGCCAGTCATTGGCATCGCGAGCAAGGCCACGCAAGCGATCCAGCTCTGTATCAAAACCTTCCCGAATCACACCACCATCACGAAACACCTGCGGCGGGGCCTCTATGATCGCAGCATCAAACTCTTCCGAGATTTTTTCCATGCCCTGCATGGCCTCCACCATCTCGGCAAACAGGCCAGTACGATCACCAAGTAAACCATAGAGCTCAGGCAGTGCAATCAGAGCCTCTACCAGCCCGCGAAAGTCACGAGGGCTCGCACGGCCGAGAACAATACGGGTAAGCATACGCTCCATATCACGCACACCGGAAAGACCTTTGCGCAGCAGGATCAGCGTATCGGAATCATCAATCAGACTTTGTACAGCATCCTGACGTTCATTCAACAAAGCCAGATCGGTCAGCGGTCGGTCTATCCACTCTCGTAACAGTCTGGCTCCCATAGGCGTGTTGGTTTCATCCAACACAGAGATCAAGCCACCTTTAGGATCACCATCCAGAGAACAATAGAGCTCCAAATTGCGGCGAGAGCGCATATCAATCGACATACCATTCGCCTGCTCAACAAAGACAGGCAAGGAGAGGTGCTCCAGCGCCTGCTTCTGCGTCTGCGCCAGATAAACCAGCACGGCACCCACAGCGGCACTGGCCATAGCATGGGTTTCCAGATTCAGAGATTGCCAATCAGTTACGCCAAAATACTGTTGTAATTGATCCTTCGTCACATCTGCTGAAAAACTCCAGTCACCGGGACGATTGACCGGCACGTCCAGCATAGGCTCTTCTGATGAACTCAATAACAGCTCCGCAGGTGCCAGAACGGACAACTGCTCATCCAGCATGATACGACCGCTGCCTTCAAGCAAACGCCAGTGGCCACAAGAGAGATCGACTGCGGCCAACCCCCACGCTTCGCCCTTTCGATAACAGGCGACCAGTGGTGCCGAGCGAGCATGATCGAGCAAATTAGCTTCTGTAATCGTACCTGATGTCACCACACGCACGACATCGCGGCGAACAGGACCCTTTGAGCCATCCGGCGCTTCCATCTGCTCGCAAACAGCGACACGCTTACCTGCAGCCACAAGTCGAGCCAGATAGTTTTCTGCCTGGTGCCATGGCACACCAGCCATCGGGATATCATCACCACCGGCTTTGCCGCGTTTGGTTAGCGTAATATCAAGTATTTTTGATGCTTCAACAGCATCATCAAAAAACATTTCATAAAAATCGCCCATACGATAAAACAGCAGACAATCCGAATGCTCGGATTTGATCTTCAAATACTGAACCATCATGGGGGTGTGAGCGGTTGCGCCCGTCTTCTTTGCCATGTGCGGAATGTAGCACGAGAAGCTGTGATGCTTAAGCGGAACTGTAAAAATAAGCCCTGTGCACGAGTAAGGAGTTAAGGCTGAGGCGTGAGGCGTTTGAGGAATGCTTAGGCCCGGGAATTATGCTTCAGGAAGGGGAGGGGGGGGTGAATGCATAATTCCCGGGCCGTATAGCTAAGCATTTCTGCTTTACTACTACCTGTCGGTAGCTGTTATACATGCTTTAAAAGACATGGCCTCTAAAGTTGGTATGACCGAATGATAAGGGGTTGCGGCAGCATAGATGTGATCTGCGTCATAATTTTCAACACGACTCTAAATCGACGCCAAAAATTTCCTGGTCGGAAACGGTCAATTGACTTCCCCCCCTGTGCATACAGAGTTTTGCACTACTCTATCAGGGGCTGTTAACGCTCCCGCGGGAAGGCCCATGACCAGAACCACACAACAAGTCATTCTGTTCACACTGTTGCTGACAGCAGACCAGATCAGTAAATGGTGGATTCAACAACCGGACTTTCATCCTTTCGTGGTTATTGATGGCTTTTTCAATATTGTCCGCGCTTATAATCACGGCGTGGCCTTTTCCATGTTTGCCGATCTTCCCGACGCCTGGCGCATCTACCTTTTGCTTGGCGTTACCATCGCTATCGCAGTCGCTGTAATTTTCTGGTGGATTCAGGAAACCAAACAACCCGGCATCACCTCCTGGTTGCTGGTTCTGATACTGGCCGGCGCTGCAGGTAATATCTGGGACCGTGCACAACTCGGTTATGTCGTGGACTTCGTAGATTGGTATGTTCGCACCGACACGACCGAATACCATTGGCCAGCCTTTAATGTCGCTGATGCCTGCATCTTCATCGCCGTTGTATCGCTGCTGGCAACCAGCTTCAAAAAGAGTTAACAACAAAGGCACAGGCTGAACAGTGGCCCTGAAGCACCAGAAACCCTGGGTACTGTTTGCACTGCTATCGGCAGCAAGCTTTGCACTCATGGCTGCCTGCATCCGGGTACTGTCCGAATCACTACCACAATCAGAAGTGGTATTTTTCCGCAATTTTCTCGCCCTGTTACTACTTTTACCGCTACTGCATCAACAAAAAGTATCACTGAAAACAGAGGTCTGGGGCCTGCACCTTTTTCGCGCACTCATTGGCCTCTCAGCCATGTACCTCTATTTTTATGCACTGTTCCAGCTACCACTGGCTGATGCACTGTTGCTGAACTACACATCTCCGCTGTTTATCGCCCTGTTCGCCACCATCTGGCTGGGCGAGTCATGGACCAAAAGCCGAATCATTGCAGGGGTGATTGGCCTGATCGGCGTCTCCCTGTTATTTCACCCCTCCTCCGAAATCGCATCCACAGCAGGATTAATCGGCCTTGCTTCCGGCGCATTGGCAGGGCTTGCTTTGACTACAGTAAAAAAATTATCCGACACTGAGCCCGGTATTCGTATCGTGGCATGGTTTGCCATACTGGCCAGTCTGATCTCTTTCATTCCAATGTTATTCACATTCCAATGGCCGAATGTACTACAATGGAGCTGGCTGATTGCTATGGGTATCTTCGGCAACATCGGCCATCTGGCTTTAACCCGGGCTTACACAATGGCACCGGCATCCCAGGTGTCCCCTCTTGGTTACAGCGGCTTGCTATTTGCCGGTCTGTTGGGTTATTTGCTCTGGAATGAACTTCCTGACCTGCTTGGACTGGCTGGCACTATCGCTATTGTATGCGCAGGCATTATTGTCGCCCGCGAACGCAGCGAGCCCATGCCTGAACCGCCGGGTTCCGTTCCTGTTATTGAGAACAACAATGGGGCAACGAAACGACTGTAACTTCAAACACTCCACCACCTTGCGGGCAAGCTGATCAGCCAGTAAGTCCAGGCATCGCCTGCTCATAATGTATTGCAGGCTCCGCCAGTACCGGAAGTGGTACTCACGGGTTCAGGAGACACAAACACTGCCGCCCCTTACACCCGTGACTCTCATCTCACCCACACCGGCCATTGACTGCAAGAGCAGAACTACCGCATTTTACGTAACACTAATGTTCAATCTCAACATGCAGAACCAATCCGCCCTTCTCGCTCCAACGCTGTTTACGTCGCAGCAAACGCTCTGTTTCCAGCTTGAGTCGCTTTCCGACTAGCTCTAATACTCTTTCTTTTCTGGAATCATAGGCCCTGCCCTGAATCGGGATCATTCTGAACTGAAAGGTTCGTTCATTTTCAGCTGCTAGCTGCGGCCTGATCGCTTCAACCATGGATAAAGCGTCATGCGGAATAGATCCGTCAGACAAGTGCTCGCGTCGAACATGATAAAGGTTCAAATGACGCATTCATCTCTCCTTGCCCTTCCTGGTAACATCCAAATTTACAGAGCTTCTTCTATCCCAATCAAACCCCATATGTAGAGTCTCGTCACCACCAAGTTTATTCCTTACAGAGACTAAAGTTATTTCCTACTTATCCGATATATTAAATAGCATGCAAATTAAGACATGGAAGTCCAATCTCAACATGGCAGTAGTGCGACGTACTGCACTGCTCTTTTTCCCTGTTGCCATCCTTATATTCAGTACCCTCTACGCCTTCTATGACAGTGACAGGGCTTCTTTGATTGAATCACTCATTGATAAGGAGAGGGTCATTGTTCACCAACAGAAGAAGCACTTCACACGGGTATTCAACAATATTGTCTCAGACCTTCTCGTACTGACAGGCCATGCTGACTTCACTGAAATGCTCAATGATCCGGATGAGGATATAGAGCGGCATATCCACAACATTTCACAGGAGTTTCTCTCTTTTGTTGATCATAAAGGCGTTTACGATCAACTACGCTACATCAACATGCAGGGGCAGGAGATCGTACGCATTGATTTGAACGATAAAAATCCAAGAATCATCCCCGAAGAAAAACTACAGAATAAGTCCGGGCGCTATTACTTTAAAAGAACAGTCGCTCTGGAAAAAAATCAGGTCTACATCTCACCTTTTGATCTGAATGTCGAGAATGGCAGCATCGAAAGGCCGCTTAAACCGATGTTACGGGTCGCCATCCCCATTATCGATAAGTTTAATGTCAGACATGGCATCGTCATACTCAACTATCTGGGCAGAGCTCTACTGCATGAATTGAAAGATATTGCTGCCAGCTCAGCAGGACACCCCCTGGTACTGAATGCAGATGGCTACTGGCTACAAGGGCTCCATCAATCAGATGAATGGGGTTTTATGTTTCCCGACAAAAAAGAGCGAACGTTCCAGTCGCGCTTCCCCGACGAATGGGATCATATATCCAGCCAGAGTAGCGGCCACCTGATCACCGAACATGGCCTGTTCACCTATACTACGATCAATCCGCTATTTAGAGGCTGGAGATCCAGCTCTGGAAACTACCGTGCTTACCTACCTGAAGCTGGGGATATCAATATCTCTAATTACAGCTGGAAAGTCGTCTCTTTTGTCGCTGCTGAGAAACTACTGGCTGACAGTGAACGACTGAACACTCCCATGCTCATCCTCAGCATTATCCTCACCTTCGTCTGGGGCATGTATGCCCTGATCGCATCTGTTGCCAAGGTGCAGAAAAAGCATGCGCAGCGAGCCTTACAGGAAAAGGATCGGCGCATTCATGAGATTGTCGATTCAGCATTTGATGGCATCATCACCATCAATGAAAAGGGCATTATCGACTCCTTTAATCCGGCTGCCTCGACAATCTTCGGATACACCCCCGAAGAGATTATCGGCAAGAAGATAAACACACTCACCCCTTCCCCGCATCGTGAAATGCATGACAGCTATATCAATCATTACATTGAAACTGGAGAAGCACACATCATTGATTCACCCAGGGAAGTGGAAGCAGTCAGAAAGGATGGCTCCACTTTCCCGATGAGCCTCTGTGTCGGGGCCAGAGACTATGGTGATCACTGGATGTTTACCGGCATCGTCCGCGATATCACTGAACGTAAAGAGATGGAAGCAGAGCTCCAGAGGATGGCTGTTACCGATGCGCTTACCGGGCTTTACAATCGCGGTTTCCTCAACACCAACCTTGAAAATGAGTACCGCCGTGCCACGCGTTACCATCTGCCACTATCTCTGATTATCCTCGACATCGACCATTTCAAAAACGTCAATGATAGCTATGGTCACCCAGCCGGTGACAAAGTGCTGATTCACATTGCCAGGGAACTCAACAAACAGGCTCGCGACAGTGACGTTGTTGCCCGTTATGGCGGCGAGGAGTTTGTCCTTATCCTTCCTCAAACTGATGGTGATCATGGCCTGATACTGGCCGAACGTCTGCGCAGCTCGATTGAAGAGCTGGAGATCCCTGTTGATGAGCTGGAACTGAAGGTCACGATATCCATCGGTCTTGTCTCCACCCCTGCAACAAAGACAGAATCAGCAGACCATTTCCTGACCATAGCAGACCGCGCACTTTATCAAGCCAAGGAATCCGGAAGAAACAGGGTCGTTCTCAGCACTGAATAAGCCGGAGGACCTGAGACAATCAATCCTCCTGTTTCATTTCCACCTTTATCTTTCTGGCCGGTTTCATACGGATGCCGAACATCAGCTTTGCCACATCCTTGAAATGTTTGGCATAATGGATATTCAAACCTTCACACACGCTGGAGGGTAGTTCATCCACATCCACTTCATTGGCAGCAGGAAGAATCACTTCTGAAATGCCCAGTCGTTTAGCAGCTAGCAGCTTTTCACGCTCTCCACCAATGGCCAGCACATCACCCACCAGGGTGAGCTCACCAGTCATGGCAATACGCTCAGGTGCCCTACCCAGCGCCAACGACAATAGTGCCGTGGCAATAGCAATACCTGCTGACGGACCATCCTTCGGCACAGCGCCTTCAGGCACATGCAGATGCACAAAGGCTTTATCAAAGAAATCGGCCGGAGCACCAAAACGGGCCAGATTAGCCGTCACATAAGAGTAGGCAATTTCAGTTGACTCCTGCATCACCTTACCCAGCTGGCCGGTCACCTTCAGTCCACGTCGGTCACGATGTGCGACCGTAACTTCCAGTGCCAGTGTCACACCACCCATCGCTGTCCAGGCCAGCCCTGTAGATAGCCCAACACCCTGCTTAATCGCCACCTCACGAAAGCGCGGTTTGCCAATATAATCAGACAGATCAGAAACACCGATGCGCACCGGTGCCGTCTCATCACCTTCAGCAAGCTTGCGCGCCACTTTACGCAGGATCTTCTTCATCAAGCCTTCAAGCCGTCGCACGCCCGGTTCACGGGCATAGTCCTCAACCAGATGTTTGATGACAGACGATGTGATAGTGACATCAGAACGGGTCAATGCATGTTCTTCAAGCTGGTTAGGCCAGAGATGTTTACGACCTATTTCGATCTTCTCACTGGTCATATAACCGGGCAAACGAACAATCTCGGCACGATCCAATAACGGACGTGGCACCGTATCCAGCTGATTGGCAGTAAGCAGGAACAGCACCTGTGAAAGATCGAAGCGCACATCCAGATAATGATCCATAAAGTCTGAATTCTGTTCCGGATCGAGCACTTCCAGCAGCGCTGAAGCCGGATCACCTCTGAAATCAGAACCGATCTTGTCCACTTCATCGATCATAATCACCGGATTGGCTACTTCCAGTCGTTTTAAGGCCTGCACAATTTTACCAGGCATAGCACCAATATAGGTACGACGATGCCCTTTGATTTCAGCTTCATCACGCATACCACCGACAGAAAATCGATAAAATGGTCGGCCGACAGCCTCTGCAATAGCTTTACCAAGCGAGGTCTTACCGACACCGGGAGGGCCTACAAACAGAACAATGGAACCACCAACCGCCTTCTTACGCGCTCCGACTGCAATAAACTCAAGAATGCGATCTTTCACATCATCAAGGCCCGAGTGATGCTTATTCAACGCTTTCGATGCTGTTTTTAGATTGTAATGCTCACGGCACGTTTTCCCCCACGGCAAGCATGTTAACCAATCCAGATAACTGCGTGTCACACTGTATTCAGGTGATGCCGTTTCAAGCATCGCAAGCTTCTCCAGTTCCTCATCAAAAGCCTTGGCTGCCTCTTCACTGAAATTCAGCTTTTCTGCCTTTTTCTGAAACTCTTCTATCTCTTTTTCACGCGGATCTTCATTCATACCCAGTTCGCGTTGAATCTCCTGTAACTGCTCATGCAGGAAGAAACGTCGCTGTTGGTCCGATACCCGCTCTTCAATATTGTCCCGTATTTTTCGCTGAACCTTACTCACATTAAGCTCACGGTTCAGTAGCGTAACGACCTTTTTCAGTCGCTCATAAATAGGGAAGGTTTCAAGAATATCCTGCAGATCCTCACGACTGGCCGTAGTCAGACTGGCAGCGAAATCGGCCAGCCGGTTCGGCTCGTTCACATCAAAACGGGAGGCAAACAGACGCAGCTCTTCCTCATAGAGAGGATTATGCTTGAGCAGCTCCTTGATCGTATTGATCACCGCTACGGTGTAAGCACGCAACTCCGTGTTATCCTCGTAAGAAGTCTCTTCACGGTAATGTGCCACCACGCGAATCGGATTTTCACTGGTGATAAAGCCTTCAATGCGAAAGCGGCTCAGGCATTCCACCACCAGATGCAGGCCGTGCCCTTCAATCTCAACCGCCTTGGCGATACGGGCAACAACACCGACTTCATACAGATTCTCCGGCGCATAGGTCTCGTTCTCATCACGTATCAGCACCAGACCGATATGCTGTTCATGACCAGCAGCAAGATCACGGACAATCTTGCCCATCTCATCACCTTCATAAACCAGCGGTACAACCAGACCCGGAAACAGAGGCCTGTTGGAGAGAGGCAGTATCGTCAGCTGCTTGGGCAGCGTCTGATCTGCCCGCACCAGCGCGGCACGCTTGCTTTCAGCGTCTCCGGAGGCATCATCAATAACTTCACTATCGTGTATCTTGTCTGTATTCATAAGTTTCTATTAAGGTTACCCTAATCCTTTTTCAAGACTTGAAAATATATATTAGCATCCTCACATTTAGCAGCAAGTTATCCAAGGAGTTTTTAATGCAGTGGTTTAAAGGCGTTTTTCTATTAATTATCACCAACGTACTGATATTTTTCACATTGGCAGTCACCGGCACTATACTCATCAATTTCGTACTACCGAACTTCGGCATCGATTTGCGGGGTTCTGTTGCAACGCATGAATTCGCCTGGGCCATGATCTTCGGCTTTGGTGGCGCATTTATTTCCCTGTTTCTGTCCAAATGGATGGCCAAACGTGGCATGCGCATGCAGCAGATCACCGACCCATCCACTCCGAAAGAGAAAATCGTCTACAATACCGTTGCAGAACTTGCCCAGCGTGAAGGGATCAAAATGCCGGAAGTCTGGGTTTATTGGGATGATGTACCTAACGCTTTTGCGACAGGCCCAACCCGCAACAATGCCATGGTAGCCGTATCATCCGGTCTTGCCATGAACCTCTCTGATGATGAACTGAAAGCTGTGGTTGCGCATGAAGTCGGTCATGTCACCAATGGCGACATGATGGCCACGACCCTGCTGCAGGGACTGATGAATACCTTTGTCTACTTTATCGCCCGCATGATTTCCCGCCCCTTGATGGAGCGCAATTACTGGATGGGTTTTGCTGTATATATGGCGCTACAGTTCGTCCTCTCGATTCTGGCTATGATTCCAATCTGCTGGTTCTCGCGCCGCCGCGAATTCCGCGCCGATGCATACGCAGCAAGCGTCGTAGGCCCGGCAGCCATGGCTTCTGCCCTGCGCAAGATCGAAGCTCTTTCTCAGCAAACGCTGGCAGCAGAACACAAGGAAGAGGGCATGAGTGAAGATGCACTGGCGACAATGAAAATTCACGGCCAGTCCAAAGGTTTTGCCCATCTCTTTTCAACGCACCCACCAACAGAAGCGCGTATCGCAGCACTGAAAAACATAAAGTAAGGAGTGATGAGTCAGAGGGTGAAGTGTATGACACTTGACTCCTCTCCCTTGACCCCTGACTCTATCTGCATGAAGCATCAGACTGCAGCCATACTGGTCATCGGCAACGAAGTACTCTCGGGTCGCACCCGAGAGGCCAATGCCTGGTACGCCGCCAAGAGACTATTTGATAACGGTTGCAAACTTGGCGAATGCGCTATTGTTCCCGATACTGCTGAAGCCATTATTTCGACTCTAAACCGCTTGAAAGACCAGTTTGATGCCGTCATCACCTCCGGCGGCATCGGCCCTACCCATGATGATATCACCATGGAATCGATAGCAGCAGCCTTTGGCGTTAAGCTAATCGAACACCGCTATATTGTGCAGGCCATGACCGACTTTTATGGCGAAGAAGGTATGAATGACGGACGCAGGCGCATGACTCGCGTACCGGCAACAGCATCGTTGATCCGCTGCGAAAAAACGATTGCGCCAGGTGCTCGCATTGGCAATGTCTATATACTTGCCGGCGTCCCGAATATTTTTGAATCACAACTCGACTCTATTCTGGATAATTTCGGTCATACACCATTCAAACGTATCGAAGTCGAAGTCACACTGGCAGAGAGCCACTTTGCCAAACAGCTCGCCGATATTCAAAAAAAGTTTTCCGATGTAGAAATTGGTTCCTACCCGGGCCGTTGTGGCCCTAATCCCAGTGGTAAGATCTGCCTTAGCAGCCAAAACCTGAAACAACTGGAAGAGGCCGTTTGCGAGGTACATGAGATGCTGAAATCAGTCAGCAAGTCCAGTCAGCACAGGTCTGAAAAACAGCCCTAACTCATCCATCACTGATATGAACCGGAATGCTGCGAGCACCGAACGGCGTATGAAACACCCCAAAATGACCGGGGATATTTGCACCGCAAACCATGCACGCCCCCTTATCAGACAGACGATATTCAGATAGATCATACCAGTCGCGTTTAATGACTCTGGATTTGCAACCCGGACAAAATGTCGTGCCGCCTATCTCATCATGCACATTACCTGTATACACATAATGCAGCCCGGCCCGCAGGGCTATCGCGCGTGCCCGGGTTAAAATTGCCGGGGGCGTCGCATCAACATCCTTCATCTTCCAGTCCGGATGAAATGCCGTGAAGTGCAGTGGCACATCCACCCCCAGATTGCTGGCAATCCAGTCGCACATGGCGGTCAACTCTTCAACACTGTCATTCTCACCCGGAATCAACAGTGTCGTTATCTCAAACCAGACATCGGTTTCATGTTTCAGATAAACCAGCGTATCCAACACCGGTTGCAGATGGCCTGCACACAGCTTGTGATAAAAGTTATCGCTAAATGCTTTCAGATCAATATTTGCAGCATCCATATGAGAGAAAAACTCTTTCCGGGCCTCGGGCCGGATATAACCGGCAGTCACCGCCACGGTCTTAATATCCAGTTCATGACAAGAGCTGGCTACATCTACAGCGTATTCCAGGAAAATCACCGGATCGTTATAGGTGAATGCCACCGACTTGCAGTCCCACTGGAGAGCTGCATTTGCAATCGCTTCAGGGCTTGCCTGATCACACAGACGGTCGAATTCACGAGATTTGGATATATCCCAATTCTGGCAGAACTTACAGGCCAGATTACAACCGGCCGTACCAAAAGAGAGTACGCTGGAGCCGGGATAGAAATGATTTAGTGGTTTCTTTTCAACAGGGTCGATACAAAAACCTGAAGAACGCCCATAGGTGGTGAGAACAATCTGATCACCTTCACGCCTACGTACAAAACACAATCCCCGCTGCCCCTCATGTAGCTTGCAATCACGCGGGCATACATCACACTGAATAGAGTCGTCATCCAGAGCGTGCCAGTAACGGCCGGGAAAATGTTCATTATTCATAGCTACTCTTTTGAATGCTCCTGCTCGCGGTATTTATTCACCTGATATTTATACAATAGCACTTCCGGGTGCCAGAAGTCGGCAGATAGCCCGGCCTTTACCTTCAACTGCGCCAAAAACTCTTTCGGATCTGTTAGTTGCAACCACACCTGAGGCAAAAATGTGGATTTATACATACCGAACTTAAAGACCACACCATCAATACCGGGGCGCAGCCTGGAAAGTGCTATATTCTCGTTTCTCGCATGCATAGCCTCTAACGCAGTCAGCACAGAAACCTCAATCTTCACAACAGGAAATTCTTCTACCGTGAGCGGTGCAAAACGATGATCATGAAATGCAGCGGCAACCGCATTAGCAGACACATCATCAAGCAGTGAGCGATAGGACTCCAGCGAGCCTATACAACCGCGCAGCGAACCATTCAGGTTCAGCGTGACAAAGGATGCCCCGGGTTTCTGCAGCCAACCCACAGCAGTGAGATCCGGCATTTCCATGGCCAGATCCAGGTGTCGGGCAATCGCAGTGCGGGCCAGACCTGTAAGCAACTTACCTTTTTTCACCGAATCTCCCATGAGCACTCCTGTGTTCACTATAAGCTAAAGACGCATAACCGACCACCTGCTCTCTGTCACCGGCCGTATCACCGGAGTTCCGGTAATCCAGCAGATGCGGCCTCAGTCCCATTTCACCAGTGAGGCTCTGCAGCGCATTGATGGCCGTAGCTCCGCAGGCCTGATCATGACTCAAGCCCCGCTGTGTCGCCAACAGTATATCTATGCTCTTCAAATCCATCGCCCTGGCTTCGGCATAGGGGTGAAAGTGCGACAGATCAGAGCTGACCACGACCAGTGTTTCTTCTCCCCCCCACAGAGCCCGCATCACCTCAGCAACGGATTCCGCATCTGTCATGCCGACACATAATGGTATTAATGTAAATTCATCCAGTACGGCCTGTAAAAATGGCAACTGAACCTCCAGTGCATGCTCCTGTGCATGTGCCGCACGATTCAACATCACTTGCGGGAGTCCCAGCACCTGCTGCATCAAAGGCTGATCCAGATTCACATTGCCTAAAGGGGTAGCAAAAACATCTGCATCCGGCAATGCAATGCCATGAAATGCTACTCGGTGCGCAGGCCCAAAGAGCACGACTCTGCTAATTTTTTCAGATTGAATCGCGGCATAGGCAAAAGCAGCCGTCAGGCCTGAGTAGATATATCCGGCATGGGGAACGATAATAGCCTTGGGGAAACCAGTGCCAACATTTTGTGCTGGCACAGCATCGAGAGTTTGCCGAAGCAAGGCATCAAGCTCTTGAGCCTGACCGGGATAGAACATACCGGAAACGGCAGCCTGACGAATATGCATGACCACCTCCTTAAATCAGGATATTAGCATGATATGCTAGTTATATGTATAGGTTGCCATCAGATAGTAGCGCTGCTGAATCATCGACGAATATTCCATCGAGTTGTTTGTATTTTCCTGATGCTGGTATTTAAACAGATCCTGCCCGACTGCACTGATCTCCAGAGCATCCACAGGTTTCCAACCAATGCGAACATCCAGGCGATGGTTAGTCAGGATATCACCCTCTCGAAAACTACCTGTATAATACAGGTTCGCATCCAGCTCCAACGTTTCGTGCGGATTCAAACTTACGCCCATATGAAAACGGTTTCGAGGATCCTGCCCACCATTTGAACGCACTGTCCAAATAGTGCCACCGTCCTTGATAGGAGAGTCGTCATAATACTGATGCAGATAGGTATACGAGCCCTTGAGTGTCATCCACTGCCAGGGTTGATAACGGAAATTAGCCTCCACGCCATCGGCATCACCATTCAACACATTGGTCAGATACTCAATCGTCTGTTTATTGGCCACATTATTAGCCCAGTTTGTCTTATCCTGCCACCAATCCAGCACACCCTTATATTTCGTCTTAAAGGCCGCCACTTCTATCAGACTGTTCTTCGTCGGCCTGAGACGCCCTCCGATTTCATATGTATACACATCCTCTGACTGCGCCCTTCCATCGCCGGTCTGAGTCACCATACAGATGTCAGGGAAAGCAGAGCACCAGCCCGCCCCCTTTCGATTCCAAGTCAGGCCATTTTCGATATCATTCGGCGTACGAACCGATTTCGAGGCGGCAACCCAGACCGCCCAATCATCATCAGAGGCTACGATGCGTGCACTGGGCTGATATTCCCAGCCCGTATATGAATTACGTTCGACCTTCACACCGCCAATCACGCGCAGCAGACCATCAAGGAGAACCAGTTCATCGTTGATAAAAAATGACTTCATACTTGTGGTACGGCTCGGCATTTGAAACTGCGGTGTATTATCAAAATGCGAACGATACCAGCGTAAATTTGTGCCCAATGAGATATTCTGGTGCATGACATTCCTGAAATCGACCTGGAAGTCTCCATCATAGGTCTCTTTTTTCTCACGGATAAATTGGGTGTGTACTTTATACTGGTCGTAAAACAATTGGCCCTTGAGCTTGATATGCGGGGAGAGCTCGTGCTCAAGCCGAGTAACCAGATTCCTGCCAGAGAATCCATTCACACCTGCATAGTTCCAATGAAAGCCAGTCCCGGGAGTCGGTAACCAGTAGCCCAGCTGACCGGCACGCATCTGATAAGTATCGCCATGCATGCTAAAGTGAGTATCGCTATCTGCACCCCAGTCCAGACGAAACCCTTGCTGTTTCATGCGCCTGAAGTCAGGCGTCTCATCACCAACAGCATAACCGGAGAAAGGAGGCCCATTGAAGGGTGGAAACGTTAAGTTCGCGCCAATATTGGAACCAGCCAAGCCACCATGTCGATTTTCCTGCATGCCATAGACCCTGAAATCAAGATCGCCGATATTCGAAGCGATACTGATATTGCCGAAGCCCTTCTCCTCAGTACCTGCACCTCCACTAATACGGATTCCTTTAGATGCACCAGCCTGCTTGGTAATAATATTAATCACACCATTGGTTGCATTGGAGCCCCAGATTACACCACCGGGACCTCGCACGACTTCAATGCGTTCAATATCTTCCAAAGGATAATTTTGGGCCACCCACCAGATACCGGAAAAGGTAGTATTATAAATGGGACGACCATCCACCATCACCAGCAGAAGGTCCGTCCAGAAATCAGTCTGCCCCCGAATACCAATCTGAAACTGATTCGCATTAGTCTGTGAAACCTGCAGCCCCGGAGCCAACCTCAAAGCATCCGGAATACTACGCACACCGGAGCGGCGGATATCGTCATTGGTAATGACAAACACAGCTCCCGCCGTCGACATATATGTTTCTTCTCGCTTGGACAGCGTTGTGACTTTGACATTAACCAGCTCTTCGACATTCATGGAAAGCAGATCATCCGCTGAATAGCGCTCCGCAGCCAAAGCCTGCATTGAAAGGGCCCCAACGAGTCCTAACAACAGCAAAGCCTGTATAAGATTCTGCTTCCATGCAAAAACATAGTGCCTCATCAACTCCCCCGGAATTAAATTTCAAACCAATGAGTCTGTTTCCAGCTATCACTGAAGAAACAGTATATCTATTAAATGACCTGACCTGCTTCACATTCCCCTTGAGTGCGGGATCAGGGCGCTAACACAGACTATGAAAACCCTGTCAAGGCCAAATAGCTAATCATGTGATTTACGTAGCAAAGGGAAGGCCACTCTTTGGCTTTTGCCCACTGAAACATCACATGGGTCTAGTCTTTTCCAAGTGCCATTAAGCCTTAATAAGAGTAGGTCGCCTTGAACAGATAACTTTGCTGCTGAAGTGTGGATGCTTCAAGTGTGGATTCAAGATCCTCAGCATGTGTAGCCTGCAACAGATTCTTACCTGCAAAGCTCAACTCGACATACCTGTTTGGTTTCCAGCCTATTCTTGCATCAAGTCGATTATAACGCTGCACCCTATCCTGTCTAAAACGGTCCCAGTGCGAAAAATTCACATCCAGCTCCACATCATACCCGGCATCAACACTTGCTCCGATATGGTACCTGTTTTCCGGTGTCTGATCCCTCAACACATAAGCGGTATAACGCGTTTCAGCATCATCAATCGGTGCAGGGTCATAATGTGAACGCTGATGCGTAAACGACCCTTTCAGCTTCACCCTGTCGTGAGCCTGCCATGTGAAATCCGCTTCAACACCACGACTCCGACCATCGAGAACATTCTGCAAATAAATCGGGATCACCAGATAGGTGTTTTCTACAAAAGCATCTGCCCTGTTCTGATAAACATCGGCAACATCCTTATAAAACATCTTAAATGCGGTAAGCTGAACAAGCAGATCCTCATCCGGGTGAAAACGTAAACCAACCTCATAGGCCGTCACCCGCTCCGGCTTCATTCGGCCATCACCATACAGACGTCCGACATAACCGGGGCCACTTTTCACATCAAAGTTAATGCCGTTATCAATCATATTGGATGTACGAACAGAGCGTGAAGCGGCAGCCCAAACTCCCCACTGCTCGGCACTGTAAATAGCCCTTAAACTCGGTTGCATCTCCCAGGCACTGTACTGGTTGTGTTCTGCTTTCAGGCCAGCAGTCAATTTCAGACGATCCTGAATAATGTGAATATCATCCTGAATAAAAAACGAATAATGTCTGGTTGTTTTATTATCCATCTGCAGCGCCGGGGAATTTGTAATATCGGCGCGTGAAAGGCGGTAGCCGCCGCCAATAGAAACCGCCTGCCTTAAAAACTGTGGCAAATCCAGCTGCAGCTCCGCATCATAGGTATCACGGATTTCATCAAAGGCAGGCACATCCATCTGATAACGATCATAATACAACTGCGTACTAAGATGCATATCGCCAGTAAGATCATGATCAACTTTCATCAATAGATTCTTACCGGAATAGGTGTCATTGCTGATATGCGGGATGGCAGCTTCTCCGGGGCTGGCAAGATAGCCGAACGCGCCCGCCTTTACCTTGTAGGTATTTCCCATCAAGGCAATCTGTGTCATATGGCTTGCATCCCTGTCCATCCTGAATCCTGCCTGACTAAATCTTCGCTGATCCGGCGTATCTTTGCCCTGACCTATACCCCAGATATCTGCAACACGCGGATCATAGATGCCGCCATCCCTGTTTTCTGTCATGCCATATGCCCTGAAAGAGGTGTCTTTACTCCTCCAACCATAACGAAAGGTTCCAAAACCTTTCTCTTCGGTCCCCACACCGCCGGAGACCATCAACCCCTCCGTCCTCCTGGCATGTTTGGTAATGATATTAATGACACCATTCACAGCATTGGAACCCCAGACGGCACCGGATGGCCCGCGGATGATCTCTATGCGATCAATATCTTCCATCGGATAATTCTGCACCAGCCACCAGACGCCTGAAAAGGTGGGCGTATACAAAGCCCTGCCATCCATCAACACCAGAAGCTTGTCAGAAAACACATCATTCTGCCCCCGAATGCTGACTGCAATCTGATTGGCATTAACATGCTGAACCTCCACTCCGGGAGCCAAACGCAAAGCCTCGGGAATACTCATCGCACCCGAGCGTCGAATATCATCATTGCTGATCACATATACTGCCGCGGCAGTGGAGTAATACTTCTCACTTCGTTTACCGGCAGAGGTCACAGTCACATTCATCAGTTGCTGTATATCCATATCCAACAGGGCATCAGCCTTCGCATACTCTTCAGCACTGACTGTTAAAACCTGCATACTCAGTATTACAGAGCATGCTCCTGCCAGAGACAGGAGTCGAATCATCTTCCATGACGATTTACAACAGTTCATGTTACCCCCCTCAGGATATCGTATTCACTATGCCCTGTAGTGACTTAAGTGAAAAGGGCTTCTGCAAAAAAGCCGCTGGGGGAGAGCTCTCAAACTGCTCGGACACATTCTCATTTTGGTAACCGCTGCAGATGATGACAGGTATCTCAGCATCTATTTCTCTAAGCTTAATCAGTGTTTCTTTGCCCCCCATTTTGGGCATGGTCATATCCAACAGCACCACATCAATCCTTGCCCGAGATTCACGATAACACTGGATCCCCTCTTCACCGTCTGCTGCCAGAAGCACCTTACAGCCCAACTTGTTAAGCATTTTTTCTACTATAGCCCTGACCATGACTTCATCATCTATCACCAGAATGGTTAACTCACCAGCTGCTTCCAACGGCCCACCATCAAGCGGAACAGCATCACAGGCAGACTCTGGATGAACAGGGAAAAGGATCCTGAAAGATGTCCCCTGCCCTGGATCACTTTCAACCTGAATAGCACCATGATGAGAGCGCACTATGCCTAACGTTGCACTCATACCCAGTCCGCGCCCTGTAAATTTGGTGGTAAAAAACGGGTCAAACATTTTCTGCAACACCTCCCCATCCATACCACAGCCACTGTCACGAACTTCCAAAAACACATATTCACCTTCCGGCTGTTTCTCCTCAAGGTAAGGACTGTCCAGCTCTTTCCTGCCCGCATGAACAACACCACTTATGACATGAATATCACCGGCACTTTCCTCTCCTATCGCCTCGGAGGCATTCGTCATCAGATTCATGATGATCTGCTGCATCTGTGTTTTATCCGCAAAAATCGCTGGCAACGGTGAGTGTAGATCAAAAGAGAGGGATATATTTTTTGAGATGGAAACGTCAATAAGCTGCACCGTCTCTTCAACCAGAGAGGACAAACTCAAAGCCTCCCTAACCATCGCCCCCTGACCTGAATAAGCCAGCATCTGCTTGCACAAATCAGCAGCCCGGGCGCTACTGGTGACAATATTCTTCAACTCCTGATTCACCGGTATGTTTTCTGCTGCATTCAACTCAGCCAGTTCAGCATTACCCATGATGCCGGCAAGTATGTTGTTAAAATCATGCGCTATGCCTCCGGCCAATACCCCCAAAGACTCCAGCCGCTGCACGTGAGCGACCTTTTTCTCCATATCCTGCTTCTCGGCCTCAGCCTGTACCTGCCCCGAAATATCGCGCACCACCCCTTCAACGCCAAGGGTTTCACCCTGCTCATCAACAATCAACTGAGCTGAGACTGATACCCAGATATGATGCCCCTGTTTATGTCTGAGCCGCCCTCTGTGATTTACTACGACCCCGTCATACTGCTCCAACGCATCAAACAGTTGTGAAAACTTCTGACCATCCACAGAGAATGTATCCAGAGGCATCCCTGTAATCTCAGATGCTTGATAACCAAGTAGCGAATATACCGAGGCAGAAGCCCACTTCACCCTTCCATCACAATGAATCTGGTAATAGGTGTCTATCATATTATCCAGAATCGATTGCAGTTCATTCTTCGTAGCCTGCAATTCGGCCGTACGCCCGGCCACCCGCTGCTCCAGAACCTGATTATGCCTGGCCAACGTCTGTTCAATACCCTTCTGAGCAGAGATATCTACAAATGCACTGAACAGTGCCGGTTCACCCTCAAAGTTCATCAAACTCATCGATAGTGATATCCACGACATCGTGCCATCCTGCTTGATGATTTCCAGTTCCTGGCCATAAAACTCTCCGTGTTCATGGAGCTTCTTCAGTAGCACTTCCCGGTCTTTCGGATGGCGATAAAATTCCAAGGCGTTGAACTTAGCATCGTGCCCCTCTGCCACACCCATTGACCTCGCCGCTGCCTGGTTATAAAACAGTACCTTCCCATCGGATGGATGACTGACGAGCACGGGGACAGGAGCCAGCTCAACAATATCGCGCAATCGCCTCTCGCTCTGTTGTAATGCCACGTGATGCTCTTCTATTCTGCGGAAGCTGCTCTGGATCTCTTCTGCCATCTGGTTAAAACCAAGCAATAAGGCTCCGGTTTCACGGTTATAAGCAGGACTATCTGCACGCAGACTATAATCCCGTTCGCTCCCCATCTGTCTCATCAGCATAGCCAGCGAACTAATCGGGGCAGCAATTTTCTTCTGTAAGCGGGATGCCAGAACCAGACCCAAAATGAGGCATCCAGCCATCGCGATAATGACCGTAATCAGGCTTGTATACTTACTCTGTTTCAGGTGGTTAAGGCGGGATTCCAGGTAGATTACCCCCACATTCACACCTTTGTGCTCAACTACCCTGAACACACGTAATCTACCATCCTCCATATAAGAGCTGCTGCCTGTAGCCTGAAATGCAACCTGCTCACCATTAGCTGCAGTGTCGTCTTCTGCAACATAGGTAAACAGGGTATTTCCATCAGAGGTAAATAGTTTCACGACTGAAACATCCGGATCGAACTGCATACTCTGCAACAGTTCGCTGGCTAATCGCCGATCATTGAACATCAGCGCAGGTCTTGCGGCCGCACCAATGATGTCACTCTCAACAATCAGCACCCTTTCAGCTTCCTGCTCGAGTAACATCTGATTATATCCAATCCACACAGCGCCCATAACAAGCACAGTGAATCCCAGAGTTAGCACGAAAAAGAGCTGGAGCTGACGCTGGATAGAAGTAGAAGACGTTCTATTCATTATCCCTCCCAACTATCTCACCTAACTGCAACAGCTGCGCGCTGATATAGAGGCCAGCTCGCCGGACTGCCTGCAAGTTGACGACAAAGGTGAGTTTTTCGTTGTGATGTTTCATTTCAATCATTCCGCCCTGCTCTGCAAAACCCGGAGTGTCTGAAATGGTGAGTACGGGGCGCGTTTCAACCAGCTTCAATAACTGGCTGAAGTGCCCCCTGTCTGATTCTCCGATATAGAGAACCGAACTGTTTTCTATACAGCTGGTCTTCTTGCACGATTGCAATTCCAGACCAAGGTTTTTTCCTACGGGCCTGCTTAGGATCCCCTTAAAGGAGTCATAAACCTTCTGATCATGCAGAATGTTGACCACCCGGCCAGCCTTGTCCTGCTCCGGGGCGGCATCAGGCCAATCAGTAAAACGGATGAAATTAAAGAGATAAACCGATGTGAGGTCACTTAGACCTGCCTTTACCCTTTCGGCAGAAAAGGATGAGCCTGTAGTGCAAATCGTAAGCAGCACCACAACCAGAAGGTTTCGGAAAAAGCGGATAAAAATACGTTTTCGTCCGCTGATCAAGCAACCAACATGCTGAAGGTATCAGGGATTTTTTGAATCAGAAACCGCTCCTGATACATATCCCATCCAGCGGCTGTATTTTTCAAAGTGAAGAGCATTGTAACCGTAACAGCCTACAACAACCGAGGGTTCAGAAATAAACAGTTGGTCATATTCAACATGAACTCTCCATGGACACTGAAGCAACCAGCATCCAGTTAACAATATCAAGTGATTATAGTTGAAAGAAAAGAAAACCCAAAGTCTAAAACTATGTCCGACGAACAGGAATACCCTGAGCCGCCAGAAACTGCTTGGCCTCTTCAATCGTATAGGTCCCAAAATGGAAAATCGAAGCTGCAAGCACAGCGTCGGCACCACCAGCCTTCAGCCCTTCGGCCAGATGTTCCAGTGTCCCCACGCCACCGGATGCTACGACATTTGCACTGATCGCATCAGAGACTGCGCGGGTGAGTGGAATGTCATAACCATTTTTGGTTCCATCAGCATCCATGCTGGTAAGGAGAATCTCACCTGCACCGTAATCGGACATGCGTTTGGCCCATTCAACTGCATTGATGCCGGTCGGCTTGCGCCCACCATGGGTAAAACATTGCCAGTGACCACCCTGATCATCATCCACACGCTTGGCATCCACAGCGACCACGATAGTTGAGGAGCCGAAACGTTCTGCAGCTGCCTTGACCAGTTCAGGAGTAAAGATAGCTGCTGTATTGATCGATACTTTATCGGCTCCTGCATGTAGAAGATTTTCGATATCGGCAAGTGCTTTGACTCCACCACCAACGGTTAGCGGCATAAACACATGTTCTGCTACTTCCGTCACCATGTGATACAGGGTGTCGCGGCTTTCATGGCTGGCACGGATATCGAGAAAGGTCAGCTCATCCGCCCCCTGCTGATCATACTTGATCGCAGCTTCAACCGGATCGCCCGCATCAATAATATCAACAAACTGGACACCCTTGACCACACGGCCATGTGCCACATCCAGACAGGGAATAATGCGTTTGGAAAGCATTAACCAATCACCTTCATCGCCTTGGCGAAGTCGATGGTATTTTCATAAATTGCACGGCCGGTAATCGCACCACAGATGCCATCAGCCACATGCGCTGCACAGGCAGTCACATCATCCATTTTGGCAACACCACCGGAAACAATCACCGGAATCGAAACGGCACGGGCAAGATTCACGGTCTCTTCCACATTGGGGCCGGTCAGCATACCGTCGCGGGCAATGTCCGTGTAGATAATTGCAGAAACACCGGCATTTTCAAATTTGTGTGCCAAATCAACGGCCGTAACACCAGTAACATCATCCCAGCCATGTACGGCCACCATGCCGCCTTTAGCATCAATACCGACACAGATCTGGCCAGGGAAAGCTTTACATGCCTCTTCCACCAGTGAGGGGTTGGAAACAGCAATCGAACCGAGGATCACGCGATCAATGCCAAGATTCAGTGTGGCTTCAATCATAGAGAGATCACGCAGGCCACCACCAAGCTGTACCGGAATATGCATCTGGGAGCAGATGCCACGAATAGCTTCGCGGTTGGCAGGTTTCCCTGCAAAAGCACCGTCCAGATCCACCACATGCAGACGCTTGGCACCAAGGCTCTGCCAGTGCGCAGCCATGGCAGCCGGATCATCACCATAATCAGTTGCATCATCCATGCGTCCCTGTTTCAAACGAACACAATGCCCGCCTTTCAGATCAATAGCAGGGATCAGTTCAAATTCATTTACAGAGTTGTTGCTGTTTACGGATTCCATTGTTGGAATGCCTCCAATAATGCCAGACCGGCGCGCTGACTTTTTTCAGGGTGAAACTGTACGGCAACGATATTGTCGCGACCAACAGCTGCGGCAAACGGGTAATCACCATAGGAGCATGCAGCCAGCAGGTGTTCAGGATTTTCAGGTATACAGCAGTAAGAGTGTACATAATAAACCTGCTGTCCGGCAAGTGGAGCCAGCACAGGATGAGCCTCTTTTTGCGATGAGAGCACCACATCGTTCCAGCCCATATGTGGAATTTTAAAACCACGGCTCGGATGCTCTTCCGGAAAAGATTTTACTGCTCCGGGAATCAGCCCCAAACCCGGATTACGACCGAACTCGTAAGAGACATCCATCAACACCTGCATGCCCAGACAGATGCCGAGGAACGGGGTTCCCGATGCAATCGACTGACGCAAAGCCTCATCCATACCCGTCTCTTTCAATGCACCCACGCAATCGCGAAATGCTCCCACGCCCGGCAAAACAATACGGTCATATTTTTTCAAAGCATCGGCATCGGTTACCAGCTCAACCTGGCCACCGCCTGCTTCCAAAGCCTTGGCAACCGAGTGCAGGTTGCCCATTCCGTAGTTAATCAGTCCAATCAAAGCTCACCACCGAGGGCACAGAGAACACGAAGAAATAAAGTATCATTACCCGGTCTCCTCTGTGATGAATAATAAAAATCTGAGTTCAAAGCGCACCTTTGGTGCTTGGGATTCCAACCTGGCGCGGGTCAGATTCGACGGCCATACGCAGGGCGCGGCCAAAGGCCTTGAATACTGTTTCAATAATGTGGTGGTTATTATTGCCACGCAAGGTATCGATATGCAGTGAGATCCGACCATGGTTACTTACGGCCTGGAAAAACTCTTTGAACAGATCGATATCGAAACCGCCAACGGTCTCTTTGGGAAAATCGATATGGTACTCCAAACCCGGGCGACCGGAAAAATCGAGCACGACTCGTGAAAGCGCTTCATCCAGTGGCACATAAGCATGCCCGTAACGCACAATACCTGACTTATCACCGATAGCATCGCGCAGTGCTTCACCGAGGCAGATACCGATATCTTCAACAGTGTGGTGATCATCAATCTCACGATCACCCTTGGCATTCACCATCAAATCGATCAAGCCATGACGGGCGATCTGCTCGAGCATGTGATCCAGAAATGGAATCGAAGAGTTCAGTTCCGCTTTACCCGTTCCATCCAGATCAAGGCTCAGCTTGATGGATGTTTCCCTGGTTGTACGATCTATGGATGCATTTCGACTCATATCAGAATCTCCCGTAGTGCTGTCAGCACTGCACTATTTTCATCTTTATTACCTATGGTGAAGCGCAGGCAGTTATCCAGCAGCCTGTCGGAACCGTGCATCTTCTTGATCAGGATGCCAGCCTGCTTCAGCCCTTCAAACACGGCATTCGCATCGTTCACCCGAACCAGCAGGAAGTTAGCTTGTGAGGGGAATACTTGAACACCGTCAAATTCAGCCAATACTGTCGCCATGCGCTCACGTTCCGCACACACCTCTGCAGCCTGCTGCTCAAAGACATCGAAGTGATCGAGTAGAAATTCGACTGAAGCCTGGGTAAGCGCATTGATATTATACGGCATGCGCACCTTATTCAGCTGCCTGACTAGCTCGGCATCAGCAAGCAGATACCCCATGCGCAAGCCTGCCCAACCAACCTTGGAAAAGGTCTTCAACACCATCACATTCGAAGAAATCAACTGTGTATGCGTACGCTCCGAAAATGGGCCATATGCCTCATCAATCACCAGCATACCGTTAAAGCCTTTGGCGATTTTCTCTATACGCTCCTGCCTCCACAAATTCCCTGTCGGGTTATTCGGGCAAGCAAGAAAAGCTATCTCAGCCTTTTCCCTGGCACAGACCTGCAAAAACTGCTGCTCATTCAGACTGAAATCATTAGTCAGCGGCACGGTTGCCACCGGGCGCTTTAACCACTGTGAGACCAGATTATACATCACAAAGGTCGGCCCCGGTATCACACAAGTTCCCGGCACACAGGCAATGAGCAACATCTGAATAATTTCATCCGAGCCATTACCGAGCAATACCTGTTCAGGTTTCACACCCTCGAAATCAGCAATCTTCTGCCGCAAGCCCTGCATCTCCGCATCGGGGTAGCGATTAATATCTATCCCGGCCAGTTCTTTGGCCCATGCTTCGCGTAGCGCATCAGGCATGGAAAAGGGGTTTTCCATGGCATCAAGCTTGATCATGCCGGAACTGTCCGGCACGTGATAAGCCGACAGTGCTTTAATATCACTACGTATCATGATTTTTTGGTCCGTTCCGGAGCTGACTCAGGCCATCCATGGCCCTCGCCCTACGGGCGCGCTGCGCGCGTCCAAACGGCTTTCCTACCCTTTTGCCCTGCCTTTCTTCATTCAAAGACATGCTCATGCCTTATCGTTCAAACGCAGTTCAAGAGTCAGGGCATGTGCCTGCAAACCTTCGCGATGAGCCAGGTGTGCCGCTGCAGGACCAATCTTCTCAACAGCATCACGTGTTGCACGAAGCACACTGGTACGCTTCTGAAAGTCATACACACCCAATGGAGAGGAAAAACGGGCAGTACGATTGGTCGGCAACACATGGTTGGGACCTGCAATGTAATCACCGAGAGCTTCCGGCACATAATGACCGATAAAAATTGCTCCGGCATGCCTGATTGCAGGTAAAATATCATCCGGGTTTTCCAGAGCCAGCTCAAGATGTTCCGGTGCAATCACGTTCACCGCATCGGCAGCTTCATCCCAGTTCTGCACATGGATCAGGGCACCGTGAGCTTCCACAGAAGCACGTGCAATCGCAGCACGCGGCAATACAGCCAGGTGCGCCTCAATCGACTCCTCTACCTGAGCCAGCAGATGCTTGTCCGTTGAAATCAGAATACTCTGGGCAGCTTCATCATGCTCTGCCTGTGAAAGGAAGTCAGCTGCAATCCAGGCTGGATTGCCTCCATCAGCAACCACCACGATCTCGGACGGACCGGCAATCATATCAATACCGCAGGTTCCGAAGACCTGTCGTTTAGCTGCTGCCACAAATTTATTACCCGGACCCACAATCTTGTCCACGGCTGGGATAGTTTCCGTACCATAGGCAAGAGCAGCAACAGCCTGTGCGCCACCGACAGCAAAACCGCGCTGTACACCGGATACATAAGCTGCCGCCAGCACCAGTTCATTCATCTCACCACCTGGTGTCGGTACTACCATGACAATCTCTTCAACACCGGCAACCACTGCAGGTACGGCATTCATCAGCACTGATGACGGATAGGCTGCCTTGCCTCCCGGCACGTACAATCCAACCCGGTCCAGCGGTGTGATTCGCTGCCCGAGTGTCATGCCGACCGAGTCGGTATATTCCCAGTTATCCTGAATCTGATGTTCGTGATAGGCACGAATGCGATCAACAGCAAGCTGCAATGATTCACGATCCATATCAGAAACGGCGTGCCATGCCTTCTCCATGCGCTCACGGGTAATTTCAATCGTTTCACCGTTACAGGCCCAGCCATCAAAGCGCTCTGTATATTCACACAGTGCTGCATTACCGCGTGCTTTCACATCGGCAAGTATAGCTGCGACCAGCCCCTGTACATCATCTCCGGTATCAGCTTCGCGAGCCAGTAGTGCATCCAGTTTTTCAGCAAAACCATCCTGCTGTGAATCAAGCCTAAGAATCTTACTCATATCTCTTTCCTTAACCGTTATCAGACTGTTCAACAGCCTGACGCATCTGTTCTATAATGGATTGGATCGGAGCTTTGCGCGTGGCAAAGCTTGCCGGGTTCACAATCAGGCGACTGGAGATGTCGCACAAGGTGGTCTCTTCAATCAGGCCATTTGCTCTGAGTGTGCCACCGGTTTCCACCAGATCGACAATACGTTCAGCCATATCCACCAATGGTGCCAACTCCATTGAACCGTAGAGGTGAATAATTTCAGCATGCACGCCCTGAGCCAGATAATAGTCACTGGCCAGGTGGTCATATTTGGTCGCCACGCGTATGCGGCTGCCACGTTCAGGAGGCCCTGCCTCAACAAGCTCTTTAGGACCACAAACGCAGAGGCGACAACGGCCGATTTTCAGATCCAGTGGTTCATAGACATGCGGACGGTATTCCAGCAGTGAATCACGACCGGCAATACCGATATCAGCAGCCCCCTGCTCCACATAGGTACACACATCAGCCGCCCTGATAATCAGAAACCGTACATCCTGACCGGCAAAGTTTCCGCCCACCATCAGTTTGCGCGTAGTCTGCACATCTTCAGCAGGTGTTAATCCGGCAGCAGCCAATAGTGGCAGTGTCTGCTCCAGAATACGTCCCTTGGACAGCGCAATTGTTAAAGGCCTTGTATCAGACATGTGAGCGGGCTCCCTGCATCCAGTTTTCACTTACACTATGGCGCTCAATATGGGCACCCAGTTTACTCAGTTTCTCTTCAATACGTTCATAACCACGATCAATATGATAAACACGGGAAACTGTTGTTTCCCCATCTGCAGCAAGCGCTGCCAGAACCAGAGATGCCGATGCACGCAGATCAGTTGCCATAACCGGTGCCCCCTGAAGCTGCTCGCAACCGCTTACAATAGCCGTATTCCCATCCAGACGAATATTAGCTCCCATACGAGCCAGCTCCTGCACATGCATGAAGCGGTTTTCAAAAATAGTCTCGCGTACCACGCTGGTTCCATCGGCAAGTGCCATCAAAGCCATGAACTGAGCCTGCAAATCAGTAGGAAAACCGGGATGCGGTTGCGTATGTATATCAACAGGCTTTAAACGGCCATTAGCCTTGCAGCGAATGAAGTTCTCGCCTGTTTCCACAGTGCATCCGGCATCCTTAACGCGTGCAAGGAATGCCTCCAGCAGAGAGGGGTCCACATCAGTCACTGTGACATCGCCACCGGTAATCAGGCCAGCAGCCAGATAGGTTGCCGCCTCAATACGATCGGCAATAGTAATCATCTCACCGCCATGCAAACGTTCAACACCCTGAATCACAATCCGGTTGCTGCCATCACCTTCAATATTAGCACCCAGAGCACGCAGCGATTCGGCCAGATTTACGATTTCAGGCTCACGCGCAGCATTATCCAGCACGGTCATGCCGCGAGCCAGCACAGCTGCCATCATCAGGTTTTCAGTACCGGTCACGGTCACCTGATCAAATACAATATGAGCACCTGCCAATCCATTCGGAGCATGGGCGACAATATCACCCTGCTCCACATCAATTTCAGCACCCATCGCTTCCAGACCTTTCAGATGCATATCAATCGGACGCGCACCAATAGCACAGCCACCCGGCAAACTTACTTTGGCATGACCAAAGCGAGCCAGTAACGGCCCCAGGACCAGAGATGAGGCACGCATCGTTTTCACCAGTTCATAAGGCGCCTCGGATTTGGTCGCAGGTCTTGTGTCCACATGCAGGCAATGCTGATCATCGTAGGAGACCTCAGCCCCCTGCCAGGCCAGCAGCGTCATCATCGTTGATATATCTTTCAAATGCGGAATCCGACGGTAAGTTACCGGTCCGTCAACAAGAATTGCCGCAGCAAGCAGTGGCAGCGCAGCATTCTTTGCTCCACTGGCTTGAATTGTGCCGGACAGAATAGCGCCGCCCCGAATTATAATTTTATCCATAAAAGTCCTATACCATAACGGTTCGCGAACGCTAGCCGCTCAGCCGCAAGTGAACAATGCTTAGAAAGCCCGGTTTTCAAAACACCTGCAACAAGACCGCCACCCGGATTTAACGGGAAGACAGGGCATCAATACTGCCCCTCTTCCCCTGTCCACATTGAACTTTCAAACATCAGAGAGCGATTTCGCCCCTGCTCTTTCGCCTGATACAGCGCGATGTCTGCATGCTTCAGTGTCGCCCAGAAACCATTATCATCCCCGGAAAACAGAGCAAAACCTACAGACAGTGTCTTGCGCAATACGCCCTGAGTCGTTTGAAATTTAGTCTCCTCCATGCCAAGTCGAATTCTCTCGGCCAGCTCCATACAGCCCTCTGCATCCGTATCGGGCAGCAGCACCAGAAACTCCTCTCCACCAAAACGGATAGCCAGATCAGACGTTCGTATCGTCTTCTTCAACAACTCGGCCAGCTCTTTGATCACCTGATCCCCTACGTCATGACCATAATTATCGTTCACCTGCTTGAAGAAATCGACATCACACATCATCACTCCCAGCGTGGCATTCTGACGTATCGTATTTGCAGCCAGGACTTCGATGTAATCCTCAAGAAAACGGCGGTTATACAGCCCGGTCATCGGATCCCGCATGGAAGTGTCTTTCAGCGACTTCATCAGTTGGCGCGCCTCTATCACCGGTGCAGCCTCATTCAGATAGATGCTTGCTGTCTGCTCGATATCGGGATAAAGCTTGAGCTCCTCATCCGACAACACAATCTGAAGCACACCACCGACACGACCGGATAGCATCATAGGAATGCACACATGAACAAAGTCACCGCGCCCCTTCGCATTACCACAATAGCGGCTACATATATGAGCGTCTTCCGCACTGGAAACACAGGCTGCTGTACGCTTGGCCCGGCAAGCATCCGAGTTGATCAGAATGTCCTGATCACACCACAACTCACCCTCTCGCTCGACCCCTTCGACAAACACAGGCTCCATCGCCCCACTATCATCAATACTGTAAAATGAAAAACGCCTCAACCCGAAATGATCACTCATCACACGGCGAATACGTATATAGATCTCATCCAGATCCAGATCGTTTTCGACAGCCTGCTTAAAGCGGGCCGCACCAACCATCTCATCAACGACATGAACCGTGTGCGTCAACTGGTTCTGCCCCTCGCCCTTAACTTTGAGATCGCCTAGAGAGCCAATAGATGCAGAAATCCTGCCCATACTCTGCTCCAGGGTACCCATCAGACTATTAGTCTGTTTGGCAATATCTCCGATCTCATCACGATTGGTTGTCTCGATTCGCCCGGAGAAATCACCCTTTTCAGCGTTACGCACAACAGCCCGGAGATTTTCAGCAGTCCTGACCATGGGATTGAACAGACGCTTGAGAAAGAAACCGAGAAACAGCGCAAACAACAGCAACAGGGCTACAATCGGCACTATCGCGAACACCTCTGATCGTTTCATCTCCTCCAGCGAAAACCCCAGGGTCACTGCACCATTGATACTACCCTCGGGAACCTCATGACACTGCATGCAGTTCAACGTCCCGCTGCTTGTGGCGACATATGGAATCGTAATACGGTATATTGGAGTCTCCTCCACCGTCAACAGATCCTCTTCCCACTTGCCCGTGGCCAACACCCGCTTTTCCATATCCAGTTGCGCCTGTTCACCACTCTTGCCCGGACCGAATTGACGGGTTACCGGCTCCCCTCGCAAGACACGCACATCAACAAGCCCTGGAATCGTACGCATACGCTTTAAGAGCATCTCCCGCTCCTCAATGACCCCGGTACGCATCTGCTCGGTAAGCGTGATGCGCAGCATCTCTGCCGACATTCGCCCCTGCTCGCGAACAGTATTCAGACTGAAATAATTAAATGACTGAACTGTTACGGCTGAAAAAACCACTATCAGAGTAATTGAACTCAATACGGTAAACCATAAACTTTTCTTCTGTAGCGTCATCTCAACCTCCACCGTCCCGTAGCGAGTACAATCACTCTAGCAGCCCCAGCTTAATAAAAGCACACTCAAAACATATCGACCAAGCACAGCAACACTTGAACATAAAACTGCAAGCAACTAAGCTGCCATTGACCTGCAAGCAAGGAATCACTTCAGCTGCACATAGATGGATGACTTTTAATCAACTCATCCGCTAGGCTTGCCAACCATGTCCGTATACACTGAACTCTCACTATCCGATGTGCATGCCATTCTTGCACATTATAAGCTCGGCACACTTAGCTCATTTGAAGGCATTGCAGCCGGCATCGAAAACAGCAATTTCTTTGTCAATACTGAGCAGCATAAAGATGCCGGTCGATTTGTACTTACCATTTTTGAACGCATGGATGAAACAGAACTTCCCTATTTTATGCGCCTGATGAAACATCTTGCTGCAAAAGGCCTCTCTTGCCCTGATGTGATGCAACGTAACGATGGTTCTTTACTATTCGAAATTCACGGTAAACAGGGCTGTATCGTCTCCTGCCTGTCAGGCAAAACACTGGAAGAGCTCAATGAGGTACAACTGCGCTCCTCCGGTCAGGCTCTTGCCCAACTCCACCTCGCCGGTTCTGATTTTGATGAAGAGAGAGAAAACCCTACAGGCACGCAATGGCTGGCAGAGAAAATCAGTAAAGTGCTTGAAAAAACCGGTGAGTTATACGGGCCTGAGGCAGAAAAACTGCTAAGCAGTGAACTGGCATTTCAAAATTCATGCGTCTGGGAGACACTGCCACGCGGCGTCATTCACGGCGATCTGTTTGCAGACAACATTCTTTTTGAGGGTCAGAAGGCATCAGGTATTATTGATTTTTATTATGCACATAGTGCCCCTTTCGCCATGGACATTGCCATCACCCTGAATGCGCAAGCGGTACTACTGAGTGAAAATGACCCATCTCGTATTGAGGCTTTCATGCAAGGCTATGAAAGCTTGCGCCCGCTGGAAGAAGATGAGCGTGAAGCACTGCCGCTACTACTCCGACTCGGCGCACTACGCTTCTGGGTCTCACGCCTCTATGATGCCCTGTTCCCGCGCGGTGGAGCCATGACCCAAACCAAAGACCCGGAAGAGTATCACCGCAAACTTCAATTTCACCGCCACACAGAATAATCCCACCACGCCAGCTCTGGCTTGTCCCCCATTCGGGGGACATACAGTGCTCCTGTATTATGGATAATTGCCGCAACAGAGAGAAACCTGGTCATCCGAACATGGCGTAGTTCAACGCACAAAAACTGACCGGACTTATCTCAGAACGGGAGAGGTAAATGGGTAAAAGCTTGCTGTTATGGTTCGTGGTGTTTTCAGCTATATTCTGGGGATACAAACAGCTCGAAGGGAGCCAGTCCCTCATCCCTCCCGTGATCCAGGCGCTCAATGATTGCGAACAAAGTGCGCTTGATGGAAGCACCTTTGTGTATGATTTTTCAACGTTCAATTCCAGCACCAACAGATCAGACGCAACGATTACAAATGATTTTCCTGACTTAAGCCTGCTGTTTGTGCTCACCAAACCTGATGGTGCCCGCATCGCCTCTGTCTATGTACCTCCGAAAGAGAGCGTCATCTTCAATATCCCTCGCTACAAATACCGTGTGGAAATTGAAACCGGATATCATATATGCAATGCATCAAAGGGTTATTTAGATAAAGGATCAAGGTTGAAAATGATCGATCCTATTGATCTCTCTAACACCAACCAACCTGTCATTACCATCAGCCCGGATCCCATGACAACCCTGCGCCTAAGCATGGAAGACCCTGCTCCCGAACCGCGCTTGTCATCAACCCATCAGACAGGGTTTAATCTAAAAATCCCTACGGCTAAAGACGGGCACTACTATGTACAGGGGGAAGGAAACGGCTTTCCTGTGGTTTTTGTTATCGACACAGGAGCCTCAGTGGTTGCCCTGCCCGCCAACCTGTCAAGAAACATGAATGTTAAACGCTGCACCACAGTTAAAAGCAATACTGCAAATGGTATTGTTGAGGGGTGCATGACCGTTTTGGATAAAATGAGAGTCGGCCCATATGAGTTAGAAAATGTACAAGCCATATTCCTGCCTAAACTGAACACCCCTCTGCTGGGCATGAATGTCATGAAGAAGTTCTCAATGAACAGTGCCTCCAACTTCATGGAGATTTCACCAAAGTAACGTCATACAGGGGGTACAGCCCCCCCGTCAGGCACTCATAAGAATATTAGCGTTCGGTCTTATTCATCCCGATCAACTGAAACAGCTCCAGGCGCGAGGACGGATTATTCATAAAGGCGCCGGTCAACTTGGATGTGGTCGTCCATGAATTAGATTTCTGAATGCCCCGGTGACACATACAGAAGTGCTGGCACTGCACAATCACAGCTACACCCTTTGGATCAAGCACATCTTCAATCGCGTTGGCAATTTGCATGGTTAATTTTTCCTGCACCTGCAAGCGTTTAGCATAACCATCAACCACACGCGCCAACTTGGAGAGTCCAACAACACGACCACGCGGGATATAGGCAACATGTGCCTTTCCTACAAATGGCACCATGTGATGCTCACAGTGACTATGCACATCGATATCGGAAACCAGTACAACCTCGTCATAACCTTCAACCTCTTCAAAGGTCTTCAACAGATGCTCGCGAGGGTCTTCTTTATAGCCGGAGAAATGCTCATGCATCGCCGAAAGCACGCGTGCAGGCGTCTCCTGTAGCCCCTCCCTATTTACATCCTCGCCGATGTATTCCAGCAAACCACGCACATACTGCATGCCTTCTACATTTTTCGGGTCATTCAAATCCAGATCGTCAATCACAGTCACTCTTCCTTTTCCGTTTCGAGGATGAAATCATAGCGCAAAATTCACCAACACAACACCCACTCAGACTGTTGGTATCTATGGAGAGAGCATGCTTACAATGGATCTGCTGCGTCACGGCGCGCTGGAAGGCGGCGTAAAATATAGAGGTCACGTAGATGATCCGCTCACTTTCGAGGGCAGACAACAGATGAACCGTGCATGGAGCAGGCTGAGCAAAGAGATCGACCTGATCATCAGCTCCCCGCTTTCACGCTGCGCTGAAGCCGCACAGGCATGGGCCAGCGAAGCAGGCATCACGTGCATACTCGAACCACGCGTAGCTGAAATGTTTTACGGTGAATGGGAAGGCAAGACGATAGCACAAATCAGCCAGCAAGATCCTGAAATGCTGGAGCTGTGGCGAAAAAACCCCGAAGGCATGCGTCCTCCCGGCGGTGAATCACCGGAAGAGCTGCGCAAACGCATCAGCCTCTGGTGGCATGAAACCTGTGAGCTTTATCCAAACAAGCACATCCTGCTTGTCGGTCATTCCGGCAGCCTGCGCATGCTAATCAGCCATATACTTGCAGCACCCATCAAAACCACCCGTCAGATGCATATGCCGTATGCCTGCTGGTCCAGAATATCCCATCAGAATGAGCAAAACAGCCTGCACTTTCACAATGCACCATGACATTCAGCCAGAGCACTGTACTATGCTGAAATCATACAGCTGGCCATCTGATTGCCTGCCAGTCCCGCACACACAAGCCCTGACATAGACATTCCAGCAACGAGGACACAATGAGCATCAAAGGATATATCTTACTACCGCTTAGCATCATCATCCTATGCCTCTCACCTCTGGCCCATACCAGCCCATATGTTCCACAATGGGTCACACAGGGCTGGAACCAACTTAAGAACAGCCCCGACACTGCGATTTCAACCTGGCAAGCTGGTCTAAACACCTTGCCGGATGAACAACAGCTCGCCTTCCTCGGCATCTACAACGTGTTGCCTGAAGCCCTCACGCAACTGAACAGAGTCGGTCGAGATCAGTCCGCCTTTATTGTACGTACAGTGCTACTCGGCAAACCGGTCTATCATGTGCTCTCGGCACAACACATCACTGCAGACACTGCTGCTAGCCAGCAAGCAGCCAGCACCCTGCGTCTGAATGCTGGCATATCCGGCAGGATTCACACCAATAACGCCAGCAAATTCAAACCGAAACCGCCCTCAGCACCGCTGAAAGAAAACATGGAAGCTCAAGAGCAACCATGGCTCAGGGTCACCTTCGAATCAGGTCAGAGCAGACTCACGAACACCTCTCTCAACACCCTTAGAGCTGCTGCAAAAAAGCTGCTTTCCCGCGACAAGAACCAACGACTTTTACTACGCGGCTATTGCGATAACGAACCGATTGGCGGCTACCATGGTCAACAGCAACCCGCCCACACATTCACAACACTGACAGCCTTAAGTCAGGCGCGTGCCGATTCAGTCAAACAGGCCCTGATCAATGCCGGAGTTCCTGACAACAACATCAGTGCAAAAGGCTACGGCTCAACCGCTTTTATTGGTGACAACCACACTCCCGATGGGCGCAACAAAAACCGCAGGGTAGACCTGTTCCTGCAGACGCTGCTAACTGAGTAAACAAGACCCACGCTTCGACTGCAGGCCAGACCATTCTCCAGCGTAGCCAATGAAACTATATTCCTTCTGAAATGTGCCGGATTGCCTCATATACACCCCAATAAATCGGGGTAACTGAAAACGGTACGAACTTCGTCTATAATAAATTTAGCCACTTACATCAGATGGCTAATTTATTCACAGGAGATAGCCATGATGGAAAACAAACTAACAGCTTCACTCATCACCATCGCCGCACTATTTGCATTTGCATTACCGGTACAGGCAGGCGAATCGACTGCTGGCACAAAGATCGGCGTACTGACGTGTAAATCGATCCCTGGCTCCGGATTAAACCTGCTCATCCACTCCACTGTGGATGTCAAATGCACATTTGATGCGACAGATGGCAGCACCACCGAACATTATGTTGGTGAAACCGGAATAGGACTTGGCTTGGACATCAGCCACAAAACCAAACAGACCATGGTGTTCACCGTGTTTGCCGCAGACTTCAAAAAGGGCAACCACAAACTGGCCGGTAAATATATCGGTGCCAGTGCAGCCGCCACTGTAGGTGTAGGTGTAGGTGCGCATGCATTGGTCGGCGCTGGCAAAAACAGTGTCTCTCTGGAACCTGCCATTGAAGGCAATCAAGGTATCGGTGCAAGTGCCGGCATCTCTTACCTCTACTTGCAGGCCGATAAATAACCGGCCCTGCTCAAACTAAAGAACAAGGGGAGCCATTGGCTCCCCTTGTTTATGATTCCAGATACAGAGTAGCTTAATCCACCAGACGAGCTGCCAACTCGGCAAGATGGGCCCCATAGCTGCGCGCAGCAGTAAGCGAGGCATCAGAGATTCCTGCAGGCATGCCCTCCTGATTACCACTACGGCCATAGGCTCCCCAATGCAGGCCGCCATCAGCATAACCCGGCAATGACTTGGGAAAACCGACCACGATCATGCCGTGATGAAGAAAGTTGGCATGCAGGGAGATCATTGTGGCCTCAACACCACCGCCACCACCGCCAAAACCACCACCGGTTGCAAACACACCACCCACTTTTCCTTCCAGAGCACCTTCCATCCACAGCTTGGCAGCCTGATCAATCAACTGTTTCATCTGCCACGCCATAGAGCCCATGTGTACAGGTGAGCCAAACACAATCACATCGGCTGCCGTCAGGTCATCAAGTGTGGTTTCACTTGCCTGCTTTAACGAAAGTGTGACATCCGGACAGCTGGCCTTGAAGCCTGCTGCAATAGCATCTGCCATTTTTCCGGTGCTGCCATAATCAGAATGATACGCGATAAATAGATGCATTCAGATCTCCCCTCCCCTGTTTGATGCAGGCATTGTCACTGATAAAAGCAAAAAAACCAACGCACTTTAGAATCCGTGCAATAAACGCTAGCTTGCGGGGCCATTTTGCGGCGAACAGATAAATCGCCCATAGAATCAGATCGAAATGCAGTTCAACAGTTGGAGATGCCAGTGAGTAACAGTTTTAATGCGAAAGATACCCTTCAGGTCGGCGACAAGAGCTACACCTATTATCGGCTGAGTGCTGCAGGTGATGTAGCAAGCCTTCCCTACTCGATGAAGGTCTTGCTGGAAAATCAGTTGCGCCGTGAAGATGGCCTCAATGTTACTGCTGATGACATTACAGGGCTGGTCAACTGGGATGAAAAGGCCGAACCGAATCATGAAATCGCTTATATGCCTGCACGTGTATTGATGCAGGATTTCACCGGCGTTCCTGCCGTAGTGGATCTGGCGGCAATGCGCGATGCGATGGCTGCCCTTGGTGGTGATACCGCAAAAATTGAACCCTTAGCCCCTGCTGAACTGGTCATCGATCACTCGGTTCAGGTTGATACATACGGTTCACCCCTTGCTGCTGCGAAAAATACCGAGATTGAATTTAAGCGTAACCGCGAACGTTACAACTTCCTGAAATGGGGACAGAATGCCTTTGAAACATTCAAGGCTGTACCTCCGGGAACCGGCATTGTGCATCAGGTAAACCTCGAATTTCTGGCTCGCACTGTATTTGTAAACAATGAAGGTGTTGCTTATCCGGACACGCTGGTCGGCACGGACTCACACACCACGATGATCAATGGTCTGGGTGTACTCGGCTGGGGTGTTGGTGGTATCGAAGCTGAAGCAGCTATGCTCGGTCAGCCGGTTTCCATGCTGGTACCTAAAGTGGTTGGTTTTAAACTGACCGGTGAACTACCGGAAGGTGCTACAGCTACGGATCTGGTTTTGACTATTGTTGAAATGCTGCGTCAGCACGGCGTGGTAGGTAAGTTCGTTGAATTCTATGGTGAAGGTCTGGATGCACTGGCACTGGCGGATCGCGCTACTATCGCCAACATGGCACCGGAATATGGCGCAACATGCGGCATTTTCCCGATTGATGACGAAACCCTGAACTACCTGCGCCTCTCCAACCGCTCTGAAGAAAACATTGCACTCGTTGAAGCCTATGCCAAAGCACAGGGCATGTTCCGCGAAGCAGACAGTCCTGAAGCAGTCTACAGCGAATATGCGGCACTGGATATGTCCACGGTTGTCCCTTCACTGGCAGGCCACAAGCGCCCGCAGGATCGTATTGCACTGACAGCCTCCAAAGCCATGTATCAGGAAACTGTAGCGGCTGTAAAAGCAGAAGCAGGCATCACATCCAAAGCCATCACCACTACCATCAAGGGTCAGGAAGTAACCATTGATGACGGTGCTGTCGTGATCGCTGCCATCACCTCCTGCACCAACACATCAAACCCGTCAGTGATGCTCGGTGCCGGTCTGGTTGCCAAGAAAGCTGCGGCTCTCGGCCTGAATTCAGCCCCCTGGGTCAAAACATCACTGGGCCCCGGCTCACTGGTTGTTACCGAATATCTGGATAAAGCAGGACTTTCGAGTGAGCTGAACAAGCTCGGTTTTAACACCGTCGGTTATGGCTGCACTACCTGTATCGGTAACTCAGGCCCACTGCCTGCAGAGGTCTCTGCTGCAATCGCTGAGGGTGACCTGGCTGTTACATCCGTACTCTCTGGCAACCGCAACTTTGAAGGCCGTGTACATGCAGAAGTACGCATGAACTATCTGGCTTCCCCACCACTGGTCGTGGCCTATGCTATTGCAGGCACGATGAATATCGATCTGTATAACGATCCGATTGGTCAGGATCAGCAGGGTAATGACGTATTCCTGAAAGATATCTGGCCAACCCAGAAGGAAGTGGCAGATACTGTCGCATCGTGTGTGACTGCAGAGCAGTTCGAAGCCTCTTACGGCAATGTTTATGCAGGTGATACCAACTGGCAAAACCTTGAAGCACCGACCGGTGACCGTTTTGCCTGGGATTCAGAATCCACCTACATCCAGCACCCACCATACTTTGAAGGCATGACTTTCGACCTTGATCCGATTACCGACATTAAAGGTGCGCGCGTACTGGCTCTGCTAGGTGATTCAGTCACTACCGACCACATCTCGCCAGCCGGTGCTATCAAGGCCGACTCACCAGCAGGCCGTTATCTGCAGGAGCGCGGTGTGGATGCCAAAGATTTCAACTCCTACGGCTCACGTCGCGGTAACCATGAAATCATGATGCGCGGCACTTTTGCCAACATCCGCCTGCGCAATCGTCTGGCTCCGGGCACTGAGGGTGGTGTTACCATCCACCAGCCATCCGGCCTTCAAATGAGCATCTATGATGCCGCTATGAAATATATTGATGAGGGCGTAGCCAGCATCATCCTTGCAGGAAAAGAGTACGGTTCCGGTTCATCACGTGACTGGGCTGCCAAAGGCCCGCGTCTACAGGGTGTTCAGGCTGTAATTGCTGAAACCTATGAACGCATTCACCGTTCCAACCTCGTTGGCATGGGGATTCTTCCGCTACAATTCAAAGCTGGTGAATCGGCTGAATCTCTGGGCCTGACCGGTCAGGAGTCTTACGACTTCTCCGGCATCGGCACAGGCTCTGCAAAAGAGTTGAGTGTTACGGCAACTGCAGCAGATGGAACAGTGAAATCATTCACCGTTGATGTGCGTATCGATACACCGAAGGAAGTCGAGTACTACCAGCACGGCGGCATCCTGCACTACGTACTGCGTCAGTTAGCTTCCAGCTAACCCGACCTAGCTTTAAACGAAAGAACCTCGCCTTCGTGCGGGGTTCTTTCGTTTCACCCCGCTTTTTCCAATAGCCGAACATAGACTGGTATTTTTTAAGATTTGAATGACTACTTCCAGCCACTTTTAGTTATTAATTCGAGTCATGTATGACTCCCCAGTCCGGACAAATCTGGGCACCACTGGAGTGAGGTGGTTCATGTGAAAGTATAATACGGCCTTCCCTTGTTATAATGACTTTCTACTTTGTATGTACCCCGTAAAAAATTCTGCACTTCTGACCACTATTTGCACTTCTATATCAAAAGAGGATCTATGCTTATCTCCACTAATATCATAATACTCTAATGTCACACTTAAAAGAGGAAGGTCAGATAAAGTATAATCCGCCTCTTTCGCTGAGAAATACATTAGAGCTGCAAACAACTCCATATATGCAGGAGGGACTCTCATATTAACACCATGCTTATCTATAGATGATGGGAGGACGTAATCAAAGGTTTCCTTTTTTTGGTTCCCCCACATCGATGTCGAGGCATTTAATTGCTCTGACTTTAATGACAACACTTCACCTTGAATCTCAAAATAGGCTGGGATAAGGAGTTTTTGTGCTTTTTCATTTATTGATTCAATGAGGTCATCAATTGGAAACTCCCACTCCAAGGTCAGTTCTTTTGCTGTCCCTAGCCCAATGTTATGTAACGGAATTGCCAATGATGTGAGAATAGAAGTCTCATCTGGAGCTTCATTGACCTTATGCTCTACCCAAAACTCAGCAAAGGAGCCGTTTGATAATGGATTCTTTGATGCTGAAAAATTTATTCTCACTGGTGCTAATTCAGGTTGAAATGATAACTCTCGATGTTTCATGTTTTGACGAACAACAAACAATGCAGCAATTGCAGACATACAAGCACCAACACTTGCGGCAAGAGCAACCCACTGATCAATTGAAATTTCCAATCTTTCCTCCTCCCCCGTTTCAGTAACACGGAGGACTATAAATATACCCTCCATAAAACATCTAATATTTCATTATAGCTCAAAGCTGAGGCTTTGCATTCACAGTGGGCTTTAGGGCCGATTAACGCCTAGTTATGTCCCAAACTGATTCCCCATACATGACTCGAATGAATAACTAAAAGTGTCCAGAACCAGTCGTTCGTAAAGAAAGGAATAACTCAATGAAAATGCATTGTCTGCCTCCAAAATGGAGGACAAATGGCAGGCATATGCTCTTCGGCTAACTTGACCGAGATGGGCTTTAGGCATGTACTGTCATATGAGCTGATCTGTGGGAGGTGATGGGTATGAAAAGGATTACAGGTAAAATTCTCATTCTGGCATTGATTATCAATTTAACGGCCTGCGGAGCATTGCTGTATCCCGAACGCATGGGACAACGTCATTCTGGCCAAGTCGATATCAAGGTTGCCGTGCTTGATGGTATCGGGCTGTTATTCTTTATAGTGCCGGGTGTGATCGCATTTGCTGTGGATTACAGTCAGGGCACAATCTACCTACCACCGCGTTTTGGAGATAATAAGTCCGAGAAAAACATCAAGGTAGTGACTACGGACAAACAGATCGACCACGACTATTTAGAGTCGATGATTGAGAAGGAGTACAATCTTAACGTTGATCTGGATGCAGACTCAACCTTGATTGAACAAGGGCAGAGCCTGAATGATCTGCAGCTGTTTACTGCGACCCGGATGGCTCAGCTTCAGGAAGCAGGCCACTGATAAACTCATCAGCATTAAATGCCATCAGATCTTCCAGCGTTTCACCAACACCGACATAGCGGATTGGCAGACCAAAGCGATGCGATAGCTGCAACACGATACCGCCTTTACCTGAGCCATCGAGCTTGGTCACAATCAGGCCCGATGTACCGGCAACTTCGCGGAACTTCTCTACCTGTGCAACAGCGTTCTGCCCCGTACCACCATCAACCACCTGCCACACTTCATGTGGCGCATCAGGGTAAGCCTTGGAGATAACCCGGCGTACCTTGGCCAGCTCATCCATCAGGCCACGATCAGTCTGCACACGCCCTGCAGTATCAACAATAATCACATCATAATTACGAGCTACGCCACGCTGCACCGTATCAAAGGCAACAGAGGCAGGATCCGCCCCATCATGCTGGCGCACCATCTCTGCCCCTGCACGCTCCACCCATACAGCCAGCTGTTCAACAGCAGCAGCACGGAAGGTATCGGCCGCACCAACCAGCACTGATTTACCCTGCTGGCGAAACATCGTGGCAAGCTTGCCGATTGTGGTGGTTTTTCCTGTTCCGTTCACACCGACTACAAGTAACACAAATGGTCCTGAATCCGGCTGATTGATCGGGCTCACTTCCGGGAGCATCTCAAGCATCGACGTTTTCAGGACATCAACTGATCCCCCCCGCCGCTTGCGAGCCTGCTTCACCAGCTCACTGGAGAGCTCGCCGCCACAATCGGCCATAATCAGGCCATCCTCAATATCCAACCACTGCTCTTCGGACAAAACCTCTACAGATGATCCGCCCGGCACCATCTGCGCCAGCGTGTCCCGGCTGCGCGACAGTCCTTTCTTTAATCTGGAAAAAAATGATCCCATGTTAAACTCCCCCCTGCTCCAATCCGGAGTTCATGCCGACATCACCGGGGTTTACCGGCATATCCGGAATGCCGATCAACATCTCCACCACCTGATTGACTAACACCTTATACTCATCCGCACCGGAAACATCATGCAACAGACCGGATGCCTCCCCCAACATGGATTGGCCATGGTTCACCATAACCGCATCAATGTCACCGGCCATGCCCTGCTGCCCCAGCATAATCAGGCTACTGCCACTGGCTGCAACCTCAATCGCATGGTTCAATACGCGAATAGACATCTGATCTTCGCTTTGCTCAGAAATCTTCTTCATCTCCTCCATGAGCAGCACCGACTTATCGGCCAGTTCACGGGTCATCGTCATCAACGGCTTACCTGCATTACCCAGCCTGTGCAGCCGGGCCATTTCAGGACCGGACATTGCCCGCTTCAACAGCTCCGATGATTTCTTCAGCATCGTCGGGCCATGATTCATACCCTGCAGATTCATATCCGCACCCTGAGCTGCCATCTGCAAAGAGTGATTGATCAGCATATGGATATGATGCATTTTCAATGTGTAGGTAAAACCATGTCGTTCTTCATGCAATTCGTGACGATCAAAATCACAGGCGGACAGTCCCAGCAGCGAGAGCATCGACAATATCCAAACGATCTGTTTCATGATTGCCTCCTCCCAGAAACTTCGCCGCAAAAAGAAAGGCGGGATAACTTACACGGTTAACCCCGCCATTCTGCGTCTCCTGCCTTTATCGGCAAGTGCTATTACTGTTGTACTAAGTTGGCTTAAAAGCCCTTGCTCATACGCAGGAAGAACCAGTGATCGGTGACCTGCTGAATACCATTCACATTCTGGTATACCGGAATACGATATTCACCACTTACTGCAAACCCTTCACCGACAATCCACTGAAAACCCGGTGAGATAAAGATCGAGTTAAGTCCGGTATTGGCCACATTATCCAGCACATTCCCGTTCACATTTTGATACGCCACCAGGCCCGATGTCTGATCTATCGTTCCATCGGTGGAATCGCTTTGGGATGAAACACCGTTCAGATCCAGCTTCATGTTGAATGAGGACGTTAGGCGATAGCGACCGGATAGATCATAGTTCAAACGGTTACCCACCTTATAACCCAGAGCGTTACGGGAAGTGAACTGATAAAACAGCGAAGGTGAGAGCAGGAACAGCGCACCACCATCCTCATGCTCACCAAAAGCGAATGTACCATTCGCCGCCAACAGTCCATCCCACGATGAGGTACCGGCCTGCATCATCATATGAACAAGGTGACCCCTCGCATTACGAGCCTTGGATTTACCCGTTGGAGCTTTGACACCTACACCTGCCGACAGGCGCTGGCGCGTACGAATATCTGTATCCTTATACAGATCACGCATATAAAGCAGAGAGACATCACCCAAGCCACTGATGGTGTCCATAGTCATATTGGAGTACCTGATCGGTGATGCAGCCATCATTTTCATCCCCATCAACATATCCATGTCATTGATCACATAAGGAACTGTCAGAATAAATGCATTATCCTCATCCAGACGATAGGAGAGATTGGCTGCAATCTTCTGCATGACCATATTGGTAGAGACGGCATATCCACCTGCCCGCCCGGCCAGCTCATTGGAAATGATTGTCGTTGGCGCAATACTACTCGTGCCCTGCTTATTGGTTTTCATATACATCGTGTCGTATTGCAACGATACGGTCAGGCCGACATTGGAACCGACACCGTCAACGCCTGCCGCGATACAGCAGGAAAGACCGCACTCACTGGCTTCTGTCGACTGATAAAAAGAGATCGTACTCAAGGTCAGCGCACTCGCGATAGCCAATGTTTTAAAAGTAGTCATACAAGCTCCTGGTTTGCATAAGCCGGACACAGATCAACTGCGAGCTATAATGGCGAGCAATTACCGGGCCACAGCATACGTCATCCGACAAGATCATGAAAACCCAGACTCTGTGGAAGAGGAGAGTGAAAGCGCCTGCATAACAGCGCGGCAATTCCCCACAACATCTGCAATCAGGGCTAAAGCCTGTCAGCGAAAGGACGTAGTGCTGCTGACAAGTCGGCAACAGAGCAGCCATGGCCTTACTAAGCCGCAGTGTTGGCATCAGAGCCCGATACCTGCAAGATTTGGAACTCCTCAGCGACTACTTTTGCAAAGGAGATACTGATGCTACGATGGATCACTGCACTAATATTAATATTGCTTGCCTCAACACCGGCTTATAGCGCTGATTTCAAATGGAACGATGAGCATGGGCAATCCTTCTCTCTGGCAGAACTGGAAGGTACACCTGTCGTTCTGCATCTGTGGGCATCATGGTGCCCGCCATGCCGCACAGAGATGAAAGCCTTCTCCGAATGGAGTGAAACTCACTCCGAACTAACAGTACTCATGGTCTCTCTGGATCGGAAGCACTCCGATGCATCCTCCTTTCTAAACAGCATAGACATTGATCGCCCCTCACTACTTAGCGATGCAAGCCAGGCAAGGAATCTTGGTGCCAGGGCATTGCCAAGTACGATCATTGTCGCTGCCGATGGAAGTATCAAGCAGCGCTACCGGGGAGCACATGACTGGAGTGATGCTGACTTCTCCAAAAAGGTACTGAGCCAATTACACCCATAACAGAGGATCCCCCTTCACATCCAAGCCATCACTCTGCATGATTCAGATATATTCCAATACCGGAGCCCTCATGTTCAAAACGATATTCACTCTCACCCTGCTTCTCTTCAGCTTCTCAGCATGTTCCAATGACAACGTTGAAACTAAAGTGCCTGATGACAAACCGGCGCTCTCGACCATGGAGCAGATTCAAAAGGGCATCCCTACGCTCGACATCACCGCGGTAAAAGAGACCCCTATCAAAGGCCTGTTTGAACTACAGGTGGGAAAAAACATCTATTACAGCGATGGCCAGGGTAAATATCTGGTTTCAGGCGGCAATATCTTTGAGGTTGAGTCCCGCCGCAACCTGACCAAGGAGAGACTGGAAGAGATCAACCGTATCGACTGGAGCCTGCTGCCTCTGGATAAAGCCATCGTCTCCGGTGATAACAATGCTACGCTGAACCTTGCCGTGTTTACCGATCCGGATTGCCCATACTGCAAAAAACTTGAAGAGGAACTGAAAAAACTGACCGGCGTCAAGGTATATACATTCCTCTTCCCGCTGGAGAGCCTGCATCCACAGGCACGTGCAAAATCGGAAGGCATCTGGTGCAGTGAAAACCCGCATGCCACCATGCTCAAAGTCATGCTGGACAAGTTCATCCCTGAAAAGGCTACTTGTGATACACCGATTGCTGACATCATTGCACTGGCGAAGAAGCTGAATATCAGCGGCACACCAACCATCATCTCAGGTGACGGCCGTATTGCATCCGGTGGTAAAGATGCTGATGACCTGAAAACCTGGTTAGAAAACAGATAACAGCAGGATTTAATATGCGCGAAGACCGTAAGGCGGATGAACTCCGCCCGATCTCGATTGACAGATCATTCAAGCGCCATGCCGCAGGCTATGCACTGATCTCTTTTGGTCACCCCCGTGTGCTCTGTGCGGCCAGTGTAAAAGAGGGACAGACATCCTTCCTGCGCGGTAATGAGATAGGCCGGGTAACGACTGAAAACAAACCGCGGCACGGGGATCATTTCATGCAGCTCAAGATGCTGGCCGACCGGTGCATTAAAATCCTGCTCCTCTTGCAGAACAAGACAGTTGCAGCCATATGATGGAAATTGTCGTTGCCAGCAATAACAAAAAAAAGCGCCATGAAATCCAGACGATACTTGGTACTTTAGGTATCGAGCTTGTTGCAGCCGAAGATACTGTTTCGGTTGATGTAATCGAAGATGCAGACGGTTTTTCCGGCAATGCCAGAAAGAAGGCTGAGGCCTTTGCTCAGGCTAATGGGAAACCTGCACTGGCAGATGATTCCGGCCTCTGTGTGGATGCGCTGCACGGTGCACCGGGAATCTACTCCGCCCGTTTTGCCGGGCTTGAAGCCAGCGATACAGATAACAATGCCAAGCTACTGATCGAACTTGCTGATCAGACAGATCGCAACGCCCACTTCACCTGTGCCCTGCACCTAGCTTTTCCGGGCAGCCATAACGCAGTAACCGCAGAGGGCAGTGTCGATGGCCAGATCTTGCAGCAGGCCTCAGGCTCTAGTGGCTTCGGCTACGACCCCCTGTTTTTCTCGCCTGAACTGGGCAAGGTCTTTGCCGAAGCCACTCCCGAAGAAAAGGCTTCTGTTTCTCATAGGGGGCGGGCATTGCGAATCATGGCAGACAAGTTAAAGGCCGATGGCATCGTTTAATCCGGATTGCCGGGACTGTCCAAGGCTGGTTGCGCATTTATCTGCAATTCAATCAGAACGGCCGGACTATTTTGCAGCACCCGTGCCTGCATTTGGAGACAGCAAACCAACGTTATTAATCGTCGGCCTGGCTCCGGGTATGCATGGTGCTAACCGTACCGGACGCCCGTTTACCGGTGATGATTCCGGCAAACTGCTCTATCAGACCCTGTTTGATCTCGGCCTCTCATCCATGCCCGAATCAAAAGATCGTGATGACGGATTAATACTGCATGGCGTGCGCATTACCAATGCGGTGAAATGCCTGCCACCGCAGAACAAACCATCCACGACTGAAATCAGGAACTGTTCGCCTTATTTGATTGATGAGATCGAGGCTTTGCCGGAATCATGTAGCCTGCTGGCACTGGGAAAGCTCGCCCATGATGCCATCCTGCGCGTGTATGGACTAAAACTATCCAGCCTGAAATTCGCACATGCAGCAGAACATCTGTTGCCTGACGGACGCAGACTTATCGACTCCTATCACTGCTCACGTTATAACACACAAACACGACGACTGACTGAGGCGATGTTTCACGAGGTTTTGCAACAGGCCTCATCTCAATAGTGAACGGGACTCAGATCCCTGTATCTGTAGCTTTAAAACGCTTCATCGCAGCATAAATTTTATTGGGATATTTCATACGCCCCAGCGAACCATTATATGCTCCCAGTGCCCGGTCCAGTTTTTTATACCTGTCAATATAGTGCCTGAGAATGGCACAGCCATAGCGCACATTGGTTTCAATTTCGAGCAGATTATCCTGCGGACTGCCCAGCTCATTTTTCCAGAATGGCATCACCTGCATCAGGCCAATGGCTCCGACATTACTGACAGCAAAATGATCAAAACGGGATTCCACCGCAATAACGCCGAGAATGAGTTCCGGTGAAAGATTGAAGCGCTTGGCATACACATAAACCCAGCGCGCTATCGCCTCAGCCTCTGTTTCATCCGGCACCCATGGCTTGACCGTCTGCACGATATCTTTCATCCAGACAACCTGCTCAAAATCCAGATCAGCTGGCTTGGCTTCAGGTTTGAGCATCTTGCGTAGCTCTTCTTTCTCTTCCGGTTTGATATCCAGTAGCCCGACATTCTTTTCAACCAGCTGTTTTACCGCTGTTTGTGCCAGATGCTGTTTATCTTCAAGGTCACTGCTCAACCAGACCGGAATGGAAATCAGAAACCCGGCCACCATCACGACAGCCAGAATGGCCTTCGGCGATTTGCCGCCCAGCCGCTTTCTCAGCTCTGCAGAATTCAGACAACACCCCGTCCGAACTGTTTCACCTGCTCTATCGCTGCCCCAGCAATATCATCAATAGAGATTGATTGACGATCACCACCGCGCAGGCCCATTTCGGCAAGCCCTTCTTTCAGACTACGGTCAGCAACGACCACCTGAAGCGGCACACCGATCAACTCGGCATCCTTGAATTTCACGCCAGGGCTCTCTTTACGATCATCCCAGAGCACTTCAACACCAGCATCAAGCAATGCCTTGTACACCATCTCTGAAGCCTCAAATACTGCTTCGGACTTACCCATGGTAATCAATGAAATCTGAAAGGGTGCCAAATGAGCTGGCCAGTTGATACCTGAGTCATCATTACACTGCTCCACGATGGACGCCATCAAACGGGAGACACCGATACCGTAACAACCCATTGTCGCCACAGCACGTTTACCCTGCTGATTCTGGAAGAGCACTTCCATCGGTTCAGCGTAACGTCTGCCCAGTTCAAACACATGCCCTACTTCAATACCGCGAGACATCTCAATACTTGCACTACAACGGCCGCATGCATCACCGGCACGCGTTTCACGCAGATCAGCAAATTCCACATCGCTCAGATCACGGGCCACATCAAATCCGGTAATATGCGTACCTGCCCTGTTTGTTCCTGCCACCAAACCTGTCGCATCTTTCAGACTCTCATCCATGACGATGCGGGCACTCAGATCCATTGGACCGACAAAGCCGGTAAGACCTCCAATAGAGGCGACCTCAGCATCAGTTGCCAGCTCAACACCGTCCACACCTATGGCACGGGCCAGTTTGATCTCCTGTAACTGGTCATCACCGCGCAAACAGACTGCCACGATTTCATCGCCTTTATCTTCATCGGTCACTCGATATACCAGTGTCTTAACCAACTGGGCGATATCGCTGTTCAAAAAGTCAGCGACATCTTCAGCAGCAGTGACATTTGGTGTGTCCACAGTGCTCAGTTCAACCTGCTCAGCCTGCGGAATGGAACGGCTTGAAACCGCCTTTTCCACATTGGCGGCATACTCACAAGCGGAACAGTGCGCAATCAGATCCTCACCGGAATCAGCCAGCACATGGAACTCATGCGAATTATTGCCCCCGATTGAACCGGCATCTGCTTCTACAGGACGGAACTTCAGACCCAGACGAGTAAAGATACGGCAATAGGTATCAAACATATTCTGATACTCTGCTGACAAACTCTCATCATCAGCATGGAAGGAGTACGCGTCCTTCATGATGAACTCACGCCCGCGCATCAGACCAAAGCGGGGACGAATTTCATCACGGAATTTGGTCTGAATCTGGTACAGGTTCATCGGTAACTGTTTATAGGAGCGCAGCTCACGGCTGACCAGATCGCAGATGACCTCTTCATGTGTCGGACCAAGACAGGATTCATGCTCATGACGATCATTGAAACGAAGTAGCTCCGGACCATATTTTTCCAGACGACCGGATTTCTCCCACAGCTCAGTTGGTTGTACCGTTGGCAGCAGCAATTCCTGAGCTCCCGAGCGATTCATCTCTTCACGTACTACAGCCTCAATCTTGCGCAACATGCGCAGGCCAAGTGGCAGATAATCATAAACGCCTGAGGTTACCCGACGAATAAAACCGGCCCTTAGCAGTAATTTGTGCGAAATAACCTCGGCATCGGCCGGATCATCGCGAAGAGTTGGAATGAAAGATCTTGAATAGCGCATGGCATGAAGCATAGCGGGCGATCCGGCATTCAGGTAGCCCCGACATCAAGCTAATTTGATCCTTTGTTATATAGTAATATTTAATGCTTCCAAACCTGCTGTGCAGTCTTGTGCCTGATTTATACCTGCAGAGTATTGAGTGAACAATTTTAACCAACTGCGGAAAGGAGCGTGCCCCACACCAATTCACTCTGATCACAAGACAGTTCTCCAGTTAAACGGTATTGATTCCGTTAATACGCCTATGGGTTTCCCCCCCCATCGCTGGCATGCAGATTGCTTTACATTTTTTCAATCAATACAGGGAGAGATGAATGACAGTCTATCACACCCAAAAGTGGCATGAAAAGTTTACTATCGCTCGACGAATGACCGGGATTAGCATCTTATTATTGATCTCCCTGATCATGGTTGGGTTGATTCACGAATTATCATTGAGTAACCTGGAAAATGTCGACAAAAAGAAAAAGCATATGAGTGAGCTAGTGGAGCAATTAAACGTTCTGACCGAACACTCCAACTGGCAGTTTGCTGATGTATTGCTTCTGATGGAAAAGAATAAAGGTTTACCTAAAGAGTACCATCATACAGTCGCTGAAAACATCGAATCGTACGACAGTTTATTAAAAAACCTGCCCCAAAGGTTTCACGATCAAGCCACAAAGCTTAAACAGACGCAAATCACATTCAATGATCTGATTCTGGATTATTCAAAACAAAAAGAACTCATGGGCCTATCTGCCAAAGAAGGCTTACGGGGTAAACTAAAGAAAGCAGTTCACGAGCTTGAAACGCAAATCAAAAAGTCCGGCAATGATAAGAAGCTTGTGTCTATGCTGATGATGCGTCGTCATGAGAAAGATTTTATGCTGCAAGGGCTTGAAGAATATCTTGATAAACATGCCAGGGAAGCCTCCCGCTTTGTTAAGATTCTCGATGCGTCATCAATGAATCGGGCAGAGGGAAAGCTTGTTCTCGCTCTGTTACAGAATTATACGGATAATTTTAAATCTTATGCTAAAGCCTCATTAACCTTGAAGCAGACTCACGATGCTTTTGAACATCGGTTCACCAGTGAAATTTTACCCGGCCTGGATAAGTTGAACGAAAGTCTGTCTACTGAGTTAGAAATATTAGCACTGAAGGCTGAATCCATTCACTCATCAGCCAGCATCTATTTCTGGGGCATCGTACTGCTGATTCTCTTGTTTGTTATGACCTTGTTGCGCTTTATCACACAATCAATCACCAAACCCCTGGGGGATATTTGCGATGCAATGGATGCGCTTGATGATGGCGATACTTCTGTTGATCTGGATATCAAGATGGAAGGAAATATTGGAAAGCTTACAAAGTCTTACGATAAACTAAGAAAAACAAGCCGTGAATCATTCTTACTCCAGCGTACAGTTGAAGCATCTCCGCAGGCAACCATGATCGCTAATGCCAGTGATTTGAAAGTCACATATATGAATGCAGCAGCTTTTGAACTATTCAAGTCGATAGAAGACTTTTTACCATGTAAGGCTGAGAGGATTGTAGGTCAATGTATTGATATTTTTCACAAGCACCCGGGACATCAGCGCAAGATACTTTCCAGTAAAGATAATTTGCCATTGAAGGCAAATTTTATAGCCAGTGGAAAGCACATTGAATTTGAGGCTAATGCTATTGATGACAATGAAGGTAACTGGCAAGCAATCATGGTTTCCTGGAAAGATGCTTCAGAACGTGCTGCATTGGCCAATGATTTTGAAGAAAAGGTAAGTACTGCTGTGTCTGAAATTATGAGTTTTGGAAAGCAAGTCCAGGAGGCATCATTAAAGCTGTCTGCTATGGCAGAAAAGTCTTCCAATCAGGCTAATACTGTGTCGGGAAGCGCGCATGAAGCGAGTTCAAATGTTGATTCTGTAGCAACTGCATCTGAACAGCTATCGGCATCTATTTCTGAGATAGACCGCCAGGCCGCTGAGGCTGTGAAAGTTTCATCTAATGCTGTATCTGAATCTGAGAATTCCATTGAGACTGTAAAAAGCCTGTCAGATGCATCTGTTGAAGTCGGTGAAGTCGTACGTTTGATTGGTGATATTGCAGGGCAAACAAACCTACTGGCTCTCAATGCCAGTATTGAAGCTGCTCGTGCTGGTGAAGCAGGAAGAGGATTTGCTGTGGTTGCAAGTGAAGTGAAAGCGCTTGCAAATCAGACCGCAAGTGAAGCCGATCATATAGCCCAACAGATTGGAGACATTCAGAACAAGAGTTCGAACGTTGCAGGCTCAATCTCTCGCATTAGTGATGTAATTAGTAAAATGAATGACATTAATTATGCAATTGCATCTGCAACGGAGCAGCAGAATCTCGCCACACAGGAAATTTCGAACAGCGTTCAACACGCGAGCAATGCAACAAGTACGGCAAGCCATGAGATTGAGGGTGTAACTGAATCCTCATCTGAGACAGGCAAAGCCGCCACAGAGCTGCTGGAAGTATCGAATGCTTTATCAAAGAAGGGTGAATACCTTTCTCAACGGGTGAATGAATTTTTATCTGAGTTGCGGGGTTAGCTGCCTGAAGCTCACCTGCCCCCCCCGGAAAGATGAGTTACACTCCATTATCGCACTCAAAAACACGGTGGCATGAAAGTTTCAATGATGAAACAAGAAAGGTGATCGAGAAAGCATAGCATCCCTGAAGATGATGTGCGCTGAAGAGCGCCAGAAGTCCCAGATCACCCGGAAGCTACTAAAAAACTATTCACTCCATCGCTTCGCAAAACGATGGTAAAAGAGCAGTCGGTTCGCGATGCATATCAATCCGGTTTGCTTACCGGGTATTCTCAGTAAGCGAGCACTACTACGCGATGAGAGAAAACTATCAGGCAAGAAGGCTCTGATTGCGGAAAGGCCTCTTCGGCGGGCTTTTAAGCTGTGGAAGAGTTTCCCACAGGGCGATACTGGAGCCGGTAGAAAATCAGACTCATCAGCGTCAACGATGCAGCAAAGGCAATCACCTGAAGTCCACTGGGTTGGTCATCATAGCCCAGCAGCACATGCAACAACTCCCCTGGCACACTGCTTTGCGACAGCAGTGCTGAACTGTTCCATAGCGGATCAACCAATGGAGGCAACCAACCGATCACCACCAGATTCCACACCCCTTGCGATGCCATGCCTGCTGCCAGCAACATCAACAGCCACCCTGCGACCACGAACAGTTTATTCACAGGGATACGAGCCAGACCAAGATAGAGCAGTAAGCCGATAACCAGCGCCGCACCACCACCTGTCAAGCCACCAATCAACATATCATAGCCGTCGTCAGCAACACTCTGGGCCGCTCCAAACAGAAAAAATACTGCTTCAGCCCCTTCTCTCATCACAGCAGAAAAGGCCACGATCATCAACGCTGTTTTAGGCAGATCTCCCTGTTTCACCGAACTGCCCATCTGCTTCATGCGAAGACTAACCTCGCGCCCGTGGCTACTCATCCAGAATACTGTCCACGCAATCAGAGCTGATGCAATAAACAACACGCAGGCATTAAAAATAAACTCCCCTTCTCCATCGAAAGAGTCCTCCAGCTGCTCCATAAACAAGCCGAAGAAGAGTGCACCAAGCAAACCTCCGACTACCCCAAAACCTATCCATAATCGTGATGTGGCCAGCCCTCGTGTTGCGGCCATCAAGACACCGAGAACCAGCACCATTTCCAGCATCTCACGGAAGACAATCACCAAGGAGGAGATCATGTTTTCCCTCCTTCACAGCACGATGCACAGAGACCAAACATGGTTAATTGATGGCCGCTCAACTGAAAGCCGCGCTCTTTCGCCACGCTGCGCTGCAACTCTTCAATAGTTTCATGGGTAAATTCTTCGATATGGCCGCAAGCAGTACAGATCATGTGATCGTGATGCGCCTTATCAGCACACTCGTAACGTTTTTTATCAGCCAGCTGGATGGAATCCAGCAGACCTGCCTCTTCAAGGGCTGCCAGGCCTCTATATACAGTGGCAATCCCCATATGCAGTCCTGCATCATTCAAGGCACGTGATACCTCATCAGCATCCCAGTGTCTGTTGGATCCATTGATCAGCTCAAGCATAGCCTGTCGGTGTTGTGTTAGTCTCAGCATAGGCATGACGATAATCATTATCACTATCAAGTAAAGAAGGAAAGATTACCCTTCTGTTTTGCTGATAAAAAAAATGCCGGGGACAGTCCCGACATTCATTCTATAGTTTGAAAGTAGTTACGCTGTTGCTGGCAATGAACCAACATCGTCATCCAAAGGATCCAGACGCTCCTCTCGGTTAACCCGAACCTCACGGGGCGCTTCAATACCGATACGCACCTGGCCACCCTTCACATTGAGCACCTGAATCTGAATGTTATCGCCGATAGCAATCGCTTCGCCTTTCTTTCGTGTCAATATAAGCATGGACTCACCTCTGCATAAGTTAATAGACCAGTATCAAATAAAATGCAAGAAAAGAGTTAAACCGATGCTTCATCCCGGTCCAGGCCGAAAGCTGTATGAAGTGACCGTACAGCCAGTTCAACGTATTTTTCTTCAATCACAACTGTCACCTTGATCTCACTGGTGGTAATCATCTGGATATTCACACTTTCATCGGCAAGCACCTGAAACATTTTCTGTGCCACCCCTGCATGAGAACGCATGCCCACACCAATCACGGACACCTTGGCGACACTATCATCACCTTTCAAATCCCGGGCTGACATGCTCTCCCGCAATCGCCCCATGATCTCCATGGTCTGCTTGTAATCACTGCGCGGCACGGTGAAGGTCAGGTCAGTATGCCCCAGTTCACTGACGTTCTGCACTATCACATCCACATTGATTCCGGCCTCTGCAACAGGTCCAATCACCTTGGCTGCAATGCCCGGCTGATCAGGAATACCTACAATGGTGATTTTTGCCTCATCGCGATTATAGGCCACGCCTGAAATTGCAGCTCGTTCCATAGTTTCATCCTCTTTACTTACCAATGTACCCGCAACCAGATCAAAACTGGAACGCAGATGCACAGGCATATCAAAACGCATTGCCAGCTCAACCGAACGCGTCTGCAGTACTTTTGCCCCGAGTGAAGCAAACTCCAGCATCTCTTCATAGCTGATCTTATCCATCTTGCGTGCCTGAGAAACAATGCGCGGATCGGTGGTGTAGATGCCATCCACATCGGTATAAATATCACAGACATCTGCATTTACAGCTATCGCCAGTGCAACCGCAGATGTGTCAGAGCCACCGCGCCCAAGGGTTGTAATATTGCCATGTTCATCAATGCCCTGAAATCCTGTCACCACCGGAACCTCATGCCTTTCCAGATGATCAATCAGGTGGTCCGCTTGCACGCCCTTAATACGAGCCCGCACAAAATCACCATTGGTCCTGAAACCGGCCTGAGAGCCATTAAAGGAGTAGGCCGAGATACCGCGTGACTGCAACTCCATCGATAGAAGGGCCGCACTCACCTGCTCACCCGTTGCAACCATCGCGTCCATTTCACGATCAGCCGGTGTCTCAGAGATCTCTTTGGCCATGGTAATCAATCGATTGGTTTCTCCACTCATAGCTGAAACCACAACAGCGATCTGATTTCCCCGCTTTAGCTCAGCCTGCACAATATCCGCCGTACTGCGAATACGTTCAAGGCTACCAACAGATGTACCACCGAACTTCTGTACGATACGCATTACTGCTTCTCCCCGTCAGACGCTGATACCGTTGCAATACCGATCTTGGTCATTTCCAAACCACGCAGGGTATCCAGCACAAAAACAACGCGCTTGTGTCTCGCATCAGAGTCGGCACGCAGTACAACCCGTATATTCGGATCTCCTTTGGAGATGTTCAAAATCCGCTTGCGCAGATCTGCATCTTCAACCGGCTGATCCTGAACATGCAACTGACCTGCAGCATTAATGCTGATTGTAACCTTTTTGACCTCTTGCTGCTGCGCAGTCGCCTTACTCGATGGCAGGTCCAGCTTCAGGCTGGAGGAGACATTAAAGCTGGTGGAAACCATGAAAAAAATCAGCATCAAAAAAACGACGTCCACCAGTGGCGTAATATCCACCAGGAAATCCGAGCGTTTTTTCTGACGCAGTTTCATGCGCGCTCACCTTTAAGCAGCTCAACAAAACGCAGAGCATGATGCTCAATCTCAAGCACAAAACGATCCACGCGCGACTCATAATATCGATAAGCCACAATCGACGGAATCGCCACTGACAAACCGAATGCCGTCGTATTCAGAGCCTTGGAAATACCACCGGCCAGAACATCGGCCTTACCAACGCCCACCAGCGAAATCTGCTGGAATACCTCAATCATACCGATCACAGTTCCCAGCAGGCCCAGCAGCGGTGCAATCGCTGCAATCACACCTAACACGCCGATAAAACGATCCATATGGGCCACTTCCTGACGACCTGCCTCTTCCAAGATCTCTTTCATCACCGAGCGGCGTACACCACGGTTCGCCAGTGATACCCAGAGTATACGACTCATGGCTGTGTTGTGCTGTTTACAGATTTCCATGGCAGATTTAACATCACCCTCGCGCACAGCTGCTTCAATCTTCTGCACTTCACCCAGTGGAATCACCACGGAACGGCGCAGACTCCAGCCACGTTCAAAAATGATCGTCAGGGACAGAATCGATGCGGCCAGCAGGATATACATTACGCTGCCGCCCTGTTGAATAAACTCAAACACTTACGCCTCCATGAGCAGCAACAATGGCCACCCATCTATCTGCTTCTCAACTGTTATTATACGAATGGCGGCAATTATGGGTACGTAAACAGCAGAAGTCATCAACCAGCCACAATTTATATACCTCACCCCGACTGCCCGCATCAATAAGCATCATAGCTCCGCCACCAGTCACAGACGATGTCACGGCGTGAGCCAGATTTTTCTCTCCACTGCGACAGTCCATCCACCAGCTTATTCGCGGAAAGATCAACAATCACAGCACCTTCAGCACTCTGCTTCACGACGGTACCAACTGCCTGATAGGTCGCGACCACCTGCGGATCAGGAAAACCGTAGTGATTGGCTAAACCAGCCTGCGCGATAGCAAGCTCTGGAGCCAACTGCTCCACAAAATCGGCATGCATAGAGGTTCGACTGCCGTGGTGGGGAATCAGCATCGTATCCACAGGCTCTAGCCCCTCTGCCAACAAGACTCGCTCCGGCTGTTGCTCAATATCACCGGGAAGCAACAGCCGCTTGCCTCCATCGACAACAAGCCGAAGCACCAGTGAGGCATTATTATGATTGGCCGGTCTGAAACCGAGCGGAGGCCAAAGCACAGAGATAGCATAAGCAGCATCAGGCCCTGTAATACTATCCCCCCGAGCTAACCACCTGAGTCGCACGCCGTGCCTTTGTGCGTAAGTGATGATGGATTTCACCGTATGATGCGCGCGCACAGTAGGTACGTCAGGCAACCAGATCTCACCTGTTTTGTTAAGTCGCTGCATCAATGACAGGGCCCCACCAAGATGGTCGGACTGTGCATGACTTAAGATCAGAACATCCACATGCGTAATACCCAGACTGCGCAGGCCTGCAGCAGCGGTAGTACCACCATTAAAACTGCTGCCAGAGCGCCCCGGGGCATCAATAGCCACAATGTGATTGCCGGGTAACAGCAGGGCTGAAGATGCTCCCTGCCCCACATCCCAGACTACCCATGTCGCTGCATCAACTGACCGCTCCGGTAGTACTGCGACCAGATAAAACAGCAGAGCAAAACAAACCATCAGTGCAGCCCGTTCTCTATACCCTTTATAGAGCCACCATCCGGCCAGGATACAACCCGCAACGTAGATCAGCCCCACCCAGAGCGGCGATGCAATTGCCCAAAGCCTCCCCATCGGCAGCAACACCAACCATTCCAACACAGTGGTGCTCACCTCAATGGCCATGCAGCTTACACCCATGAGTGTCGATGCCAGCCCATCCATGCCTAATATGGCAGCAAGCTCGCCCAGAAGCCCCAGCGGCAACACTATAAGCCCATAAATCGGCACAAGTATCAAATTAGCCGGAAGGGTATAAACAGGCACAGAGCCGAAGGTGGCAACAACCAGCGGCAATGTGGCCAATGCAGCCAGCATAGAGATCCATAGCAGGCTTCGCATGACAGTAAATAGCCGGGTGATATTTTTTTGTTCACTTTCATCCCCAGGTAATAGGCTTGCCCAAAGTACAATCGCTGTTGTAGCAACAAAAGATAACCAGAGTGATAGTGAGACCACCGCACCAGGATCAAACAGCAGTATCAAAAAAAGTGCTGCCAGCATCGTATTCAACGGCTGTGCCCGTGTCGCCAGCAGCCAGGCAAGAACACCTGCCATCAACATCATCAGTGCTCGCTGTGCAGGCAATGGAAGTCCGGCTATCACAGCATAAGCCATCGCGGCCAACATCCCCACTGATAGCGCCACTTTTCGCACAGGAAGATGTACGATCCAGCCTTCCCTGCGCGTCAGCAGCCACCAGACCAGTGTAAACACACAAGCCGCCACCATACCGACATGCATACCTGAAATCGCCAGCAGGTGAGCCGTCCCTGTAGCTGCAAAATCCTGCCTCACCGCATTATCAATCCGGCTGCGATCCCCCAAAAGAATCGCCTGCAGCACACCTGCCTCTTGTGTATCATGATTCAAAACAGCTGTTCGAATCCGATAGCGCATCTGCTCCAGCACCAGCTCCGGATTGGATAACACCGATGCAGCACCGCGACTGCTGCCGATCAGGGCGATTCCCTGATCAAAACACCAGTCCCTGTAATCAAAAGATCCGGGATTAAGATAGTTGCGCGGCAACCTCCAGGATACATTCGCAGCTATCCTCTGCCCTGTCTGAAAAAAGGGTTGCCGCTTGCCATAGCTATATAACAACGCCTTGCCAGTAATGCTGTCGCTATCAGCTCGAACAACTCGACCGATCAGCAGGCGTGAGTAGCCACCATAACGCTCTACGCGCTCAATCGTGGCAGTGATATCCATTCGCTCACCAAGCCAGCTCTCATCGACAGTGACAGCTCTGGCATCCAGCAGCAGATCAGCCAGCCCCCACACTGCTCCTGCACACAGGATCAATACCAACACACCTTTCCGGAAATAAAGAAGAATCACCAGACAGATCAACAACAAAAAACATGCGGCAATAAGCGGAAGTCCATCCCCGCGAGACAGTGCCAGCCCTGTCGTCCACAAGAGAACTGGCCAAAGCAGCGGTATCTGCCGAACTTCAAATACTTTCCCATCCATGACAATCAAATCATAGACGGTTTACAGAGCCTTTGCCGGAGCCGGATCAAAGCAACCCTGCCCACAGAGGCTATGCCCTGCTAAGCTAATCCGGGTAGACTACCTTACCTCGAATCATCACATCATCGCCCAGCTTCTGTCGTTTGATCTCCACAAGGTGGAGTGCATGATTCACATCATCCACCCCAAGCCCGCCCCAGAGCGATACCGCATCACGGCCCCCAATCAGAATCGGGGCCTGATAAAGCACAAGCTCATTCGTAAAACAGCCTTCGAAAAATGATCCGTGCAAATAACCGCCACCTTCAAGCAGGAGGTGCAGATAACCGTCTCCGGCCAGATGTTTAAGAACAGCATCAAGGCTGCTCAGCTGCTCAACCTGAACTCCCGCCTCCCGCCACTGATCGGTGAACTCATTAGAGCTGCGCACGTAAAACCGGGTTGATGCTTCGCCTGTGAGCAACTTGCTGTCAGGTAGGAAACGTGGCGTTTCAAAACAGAGCACCACCCTGAGCGGTGACTTGCCCCTAACCTCAATATCGCGAACGGTCAGTGATGGATCATCAAAATGCAGTGTCCCGGCCCCTACAAGAATGGCATCCACCTGCGCCCTGATACCCTGAGCATGCAAGCGGGAGTCTTCACCGCTAATCCACTGGGAGTGATGCGTACGAGTCGCAAGCTTGCCATCCAGTGAGATGGCTGCCTTGGCTGTGACATAGGGAAGACCTGTCTGCACATAACGAAAAAAAGGGCGATTCAATTTGTCAGCCTCTTCAGCCATGAACCCAGCAAAAACATCAACATTACTGGCTTTTAAAACCTTTCCGCCACCTGCCATTTTCGGGTTCGGGTCAGATGAGGCATAAATGACTCGGCTAATATCAAAACTTCGAATCGCATCGGTACAGGCAGGTGTTCTTCCATGAGCAGCACAGGGCTCCAGTGTGACATAAAGGGTTGCTCCCCGTGCCTTCTCTCCAGCCAGTTCAATGGCCATAGCCTCAGCATGCGGGCCACCGGGACAGATATGCCACCCCTCACCAACAACCACGCCGTTTTTAACCACCACGGCCCCCACACGCGGGTTCGGGTGTGTCGAACCGATACCGCGCCTGGCAAGCTGAATCGCCCGCTTCATAAAAATTTCGTGATGTTTTTGCTCAAGCTCTGAAAACATAGCATCACAATGACGGCTTAGTATTTTCAAATCAAGCCGGAAAGTTTGACCGCAAGAGCAAAGCCTCCCTAGAATCCCGACATGCTTATAGTGATTTCACCCGCCAAGAAACTTGATTACACCAATCCTGCGCCCGCTACTGAATGCTCCCAGCCACAATTTCTCGATAGGGCTGCAGAATTGATAGCCATCATGGCTGAAAAAGACAGTTATGAGATCGCTGACTTGATGAAGCTCTCCATGAAACTTGCTGATTTGAATATGCAGCGCTATCAACAGTGGCATACCCCTTTCACGGCAGAAAATGCCAAGCAGGCACTCTTCGCGTTTACAGGTGATGTCTACCAGGGGCTGGATGCGGGCACGCTAAGTCAGGAAAGTATGGATTTCGCACAGCAGCACCTGCGCATACTCTCCGGTCTTTATGGCCTGCTGCGCCCACTAGATCTGATGCAACCCTACCGCCTTGAAATGGGGACAAAGCTCGCCAGTGACCGAGGCCGCAATCTTTATGCATTCTGGGGTAGTGTTATCACTGACGCAGTGAATGATGCTCTGGCAGCACAGGATGACGATGTGCTGATTAATCTGGCCTCTAACGAATATTTCAGCGCCATTCAGACCACAAACATCAAAGGCCGTATTATCACACCGGTATTCAAAGAGCTGAGAAATGATAGCTATCGCATCATCAGCTTCAATGCCAAGAAGGCCCGCGGTTTCATGAGCCGTTATATCATAGAAAACAGACTATCGAATCCGGAAGAGCTAAAGGCATTCGATATCGCTGATTATGCTTTCAATGCCGACCTCTCATCAACCAATGAGTTCGTCTTCACCCGCTAGCAGCCTGCCGAAAAGATGTAATGCTATCACTCGACTAAAGCAGAGCGCCGCCCCCGATATCTTTACCCTACGGGCTCCCTCATACGGACCGTTCACTATTGCTGCTCCCGCAGCTTGTTTCTGTAGTGAACGGTTCTATTTGGCAAATCTACAAGGGAAAGACAAGCGCGTTCAAGCGCGTTGCTCCGCAATTCTAATATAAAGGGCGCGACTTTCGCCGCGCCCTTTATAGCTTGAATGATCAGGTTTTACGCAGTCGCTGCAGCCAGAGCCTGATCAATATCGGCAAGAATATCATCGATATGTTCGATACCGATGCAGAGACGCAGCATATCCGGAGTCACACCTGCTGTGACCAGCTCTTCTTCAGTCAACTGACGGTGTGTGGTTGAGGCAGGATGTGCAGCCAGCGATTTGGTATCACCGATATTCACCAGACGCTTGAACATGCCCAGTGCGTCGTAAAACTTCTCAGCCACCTCAAAACCACCCTTCACACCAAAGGTCAGCAGCCCAGATGGACGACCGTTACTGTATTTCTGCGCCAGTTCATAATAGGGAGAATCCGAAAGACCGGCATACTGCACCCATGCTACATCAGGATGATCCTGCAGATGTTTTGAAACCGCAATCGCATTGTCACAATGGCGTTCCATGCGCAAAGAGAGTGTCTCAATACCCTGCAGGATCTGAAAGGCATTAAACGGGCTCAGCGCTGAGCCTGTATTGCGCAGTGGGACCGTGCGTGCCCTACCGATATATGCCGCTTCACCCAGGGCTTCGGTATAAACCACACCATGATAGGCCGGTTCTGGTAAATTCAGCATCGGGAACCGCTCAGCATGTTCTGCCCATGGAAATTTGCCGGAATCGACAATCATGCCGCCCAGTGAAGTTCCGTGACCTGCCATATATTTGGTCAGTGAATAGACAACAATTGAAGCACCATGATCAATCGGACGAATCAGTGACGGCGCAACGGTATTATCGACGATGACAGGAATGCCATGGCGGTCCGCCATGGCACAGATGGCTTCAATATCAACAATATTGCCCGCCGGATTACCAATGGATTCACAGTAGATCGCCGAAGTCTTCTCATCGATCAGAGCTTCCAGCGCCGCAGCTGAATCATTCTCAGCAAAACGCACATCAATACCCTGACTTGGCAACATATGGGCAAACAGGGTGTAGGTGCCACCATAAAGCATCGGTATAGTAACGATATTATTGCCACTGCTGGCAATGGTTTGAATAGCATAGGTGATTGCAGCACTGCCGGAGCTGACTGCAAGGCCTGCAATACCGCCATCAAGTGCAGCACAACGTTTTTCCAGCACATCGCAGGTAGGATTCATAATGCGCGTATAAATATTACCCGGTACTGCAAGGTTGAACAGATCCGCACCATGTTGGGCGTTATCGAATTCGTAGGCCACCGTCTGATAGATCGGCACCGCTACCGATTTGGTTGTCGGGTCGGTTTCATAACCGGCATGGATGGCAATAGTCTCTGCTTTCATCGTACTCTCCTTGAAATGAATCTGAATTCAGGCCTGCTCGCTTTGAGGACGAGGGCCTTCAAAATCGGTCTGTTCATAAACCAGCCCAAGCCAGTTATTAACTATGGACTTGGCTGTATCACGCCAGGTGTTATCCAATAACGGTTCAATCTGTGCTTCGGGAAAAGCCGGTACGCTCTCCCCCTGTTGCATCGCCTTGAGAACAGACTGCTGATAACGCTCGGCAATCGCTCTGGCATCTGCACAAAAGTAGTGCTGAGGCGGCGGTGGGTATTCACCCCGCTCACCAAGAATATAACGGCGAACCTCGCGCTTGTACTCCTTCAACAGACTATTGGTATCATATTCAGGATGCCCCTGAAAGTAGACGATACTGTACTGATCCGGACTCACCGCCATGTGTACGCCTGCATCTGAACTTTCGATCAGGATTGTTAAACCGGCGCGCTCCAGGCTGTCATGGCCCACCGCATTAAAGCGGGAATGCGGCACATCAAAACGCGTATTAATATCGCGCAGCAGTGGATGTTCCCTGTGCACAACCTGATGGGAATATACACCCCACAATTTGGCTGGCATGGGTTTGCGCTCGATATGATACAGCTGTTTCACCAGTGCATGTGTGGCCAGGCAGGAACAAAGTACGGAAGTGACATGCTGCTCGGCCCAGCCAATCACCTCTTTGAGCGGCTCCCAAAATGGTTCCTGATCCAGCGATGGATTGGACACATTTGCACCGGTAATAATCAGTGCATCCAACCCCATCTCCTTGATCTCTTCAAAACTTTTATAATAGGCATCGATATAGGCCTGTGTTTCCGCACCGCGCGGCAATCCTTCGATGGTAAATGGGTGTACAAAGAACTGCGCAATCTGGTTACAGCTACCAACCAGACGCATGAACTGCATCTCCGTCGCACTTAGTGCTGCATCGGGCATCATATTCAATAGTCCCACATGCAGTTCGCGAATATCCTGATGCACCGCCTGGTTCAGCGTCAGCACCTTTTCCCCGCGCTGACGCAGCTTCTCGAACACAGGTAATGATGTATGTGCAACCAACGGCATGGATGTATGACTCTCCTTCATCGTTCACAACAGCTGCAAACGTGATGAAAGGCTAGATTCTTTTCTTCTTCATGGAAAGTGGCGAACTGCCAACGCCCCCTCTTCAGGAAAAGCTATATTTGACCGGAAGCGTTTGTACGGCAGGCTAGGCTCATGCCCCATTTAGTTCTTATCGACGGACCCAACTACGTATTCCGCGCTTTTCATGCTGTGCGCCACAATCTCACCAATTCACAAGGTGAACCGACCAATGCTGTTTTCGGTTATGTACAGATGCTGCGCAGCATTATCAAAGACCTGAGCCCCACGCATGTAGCCGTCGCTTTCGACCCCAAGGGCGGCACATTCCGCAACCAGATGTATGCAGAGTACAAAGCGCATCGCCCACCCATGCCCGAAGATCTGGCGACACAGTGGCCATGGGTTCATGAGATTACCGATGCCTTCAAACTTAACCGCATCTGTATCGAAAACTATGAAGCCGATGATGTGATTGCCACGCTGGCCAAACAGGCTGAGGCCAAAGGATGGGATGTCACCATCGTATCAACAGATAAGGACCTGATGCAGCTGGTCAGTGATAAGGTCTGGATGCTCGATACCATGAAACGTGTCGAATATGGTGCTGATGAAGTAAAAGAGAAGTGGGGCGTCGGCCCTGACCGTATTCAGGATCTTCTGGCACTTGCCGGTGATTCGGCCGATAATATCCCCGGCGTGCCGGGGGTTGGTCCTAAAACAGCAGTACAGCTGCTGGAGGCCTATGGTGACCTGGAAGGTGTGCTCTCCCATGCACCGGAAATCAAACAGAACAAACGCCGGGAAAACCTGATTGAATTTGCTGAAGATGCACGTCTCTCCTATCGACTGGTTGCCCTTGATATGCAGACACCCGTTGAAACAGACCTGGACTCACTGGCGGTCAGCCTGCCTGATCGCCCCAAATTGAAAGAGCTGTTTACCCGTCTGGAGTTCCGTCGTCTGTTGAGCGAATTCACTGATATTGAAGAAGAGCCTGTAAGCACAACAGCAGAGGCCGACAGCGATAATACCAACCCTGTTGAAGATACGGTGGCTGTAGAGGTTCATCGCACCGATACCGTGGTGGATGACGAAGAGAAGCTACAACAGCTTGTAAGCAGACTGGAAGCTGCCGAACTGATCGCCATGGACACAGAGACGACATCTCTCATCACTCACGACGCCGAACTGGTTGGCCTCTCTTTTTCAGTGAAAGAAGGAGAAGCCTATTACATACCTGTCGGTCACCGTGCAGGTGATCTTCTCGAACCAAAACCTAAACAGCTGTCTCTGGATACAGTGCTGGCTGCATTAAAGCCCCTTCTCGAAAATCCGGAGAAAGACAAGTGCGGCCACAATCTGAAATATGACGCTCAGGTACTGCGTCGGGCAGGTATCGAACTGGCGGGTATCAAAGCCGACTCCATGCTACTCGCCTACTGCCTCTATCCAGGTAAATATGTACCAAAAATGGATACGGTGGCTGAAGATTATCTGAGCCATTCATGCATCTCCTTTGAAGATGTAGCTGGTAAAGGGGCAAAACAGATCTGTTTTGATCTTGTACCGTTAGAGACAGCCGTACCTTACGCCTGTGAAGATGCTGAAATCGCATTACGCCTGAGTAAGCTGCTGACAGCTAAACTCACGCAAGAATCCCGCCTGGAACGTCACGATGAGATCGAGCTGCCGCTCTCCAGAGTACTCGCCGACATGGAATGGCACGGTACACATATTGATAGCGGCAATCTTGCTGAACTCTCCACTCGTTTCGGTGAACGCATCGCAGAACTGCAAGCAGAAATTCATACTGCAGCAGGTGAAACGTTCAACATTCAATCACCTAAGCAGTTGGGTGAACTGCTCTTCGATAAGCTTGAGATTCCCGGAGGCAAAAAAACCAAATCCGGACAGTGGGCAACAGGTCAGGAGGTACTGGAAAAGCTTGCAGATGAACATGAAATCCCCCGCCTGATTCTTGAAACCCGGCAACTCTCCAAGCTTAAATCGACCTATACCGATGCACTACCGAAACTGATCCATCGTGATTCCGGACGCGTACACACCTCTTTTAATCAGGCCATCACGACCACAGGTCGCCTATCATCCTCTGACCCGAACCTGCAGAATATCCCTATTCGCAGCAGCGAAGGGCGTGAAATCCGCAAGGCATTTATTGCGGAAAAAGGAAATGTTCTGCTCGCCGCCGACTATTCACAGATTGAGCTCCGGTTGATGGCCCACTTTTCTGAAGATACTGCCCTGTGCAGTGCTTTCGAGAACGGGGAAGATATCCATGCCGCCACAGCCGCTACAGTGAACGGGATCGCTCTGGCTGATGTGACCGGTGAAATGCGCAGGCGAGCCAAAGTGATCAACTTCGGCATCCTTTATGGCATGAGCGCATTCGGTTTGGCTAAACAGCTTGGCATCAGCAGGGGAGAATCCCAGGCCTTTATCACAACCTATTTTGAGCGTTACCCGACCGTACGCGCATTCATGGATCAAACGCTGGAAAAGGCGCGCGACAAGGGTTTTGTCGAAACTCTGCTCGGCCACCGCGTTTATGTGCCGGAAATCAATAGCAAGAACGGCATGCGCAGGGCATATGCCGAACGCACTGCAGTCAATGCGCCACTGCAGGGTTCAGCTGCCGACATTATTAAAGTAGCCATGATCAATCTGCACCAACGTCTGAATGAAGAGCTGCCTGAGGCGCACATCATCCTGCAAGTACATGATGAGCTGATTGTGGAGGCACCACTTGCACAGCAAGAGCGTGTCGCAACCATCATGCGGGAAACCATGGAGTCTGCAGTCGCCCTGCGTGTACCGCTTATCGTTGATATCGGTACGGGCAACAACTGGTTTGAAGCACACGAGCTGTGAATCGGAGCATCAAGACGAGCAACTTCTTCGCGGGGCTTCCAGATGCAAAATCTGATGAGGTCATCGAAATCGTATTGCAAACTGATCAGGTTCGCATCGAGCGCATCGTTTCTCACGGACAGGCTACACCCGATGGTCAATGGTATGATCAGTCTCAGGATGAATGGGTGTTAGTCTTGCAGGGAGCGGCCAGACTGCAGTTTGAACATGACGATGACGAGATTCCGCTTAACATCGGAGATTATCTCCGCATACCTGCTAACCACAGGCACAGGGTAAGTTGGACTGATCCGAATCAGAAAACGCTCTGGCTGGGGCTATTTTTCCCCTCACCATAACCATCAGGGTTTGCCAGAATAAATAACTCTCGGCAGTCTGATGCCATCAAATCGCAAGGAGGCAAGCATGACCAGATTCACATTGTGCATCACGTTATTCGCTTCGTTTCTGTTCATCTCACCCCCTGTAGCCACAGCCGGTGATGAAGCAGTTCAACTCTATTATGTCCGCCATGCTGAATCATTGGGTAATGCCACAAAAATTCATTCCTCATATAATGATCGTACCCTGTCTGCAAAAGGAGAACGTCAGGTGAAGGAGCTGACCCGGAAGCTTGCGGCTTACCACTTTGACTACATTATTGTCAGCCCGAAACAGCGGGCACTGAAAACCATCCTGCCCTACCTGAAAAAACATGGTCGTGTGGCAGAAATATGGCCGGAACTGGATGAATGCTGCTGGCAAAAAAAGAAACATGATCTCTCCTCCTTTCAGCTTGCCCAAGGCAAGCGCATCAGACTGGAATCTGACATGGCCCCCTACTTTATCTTTCCCCACTCAGAACACAGGTACAATGCCCGCAATTATGCCGAAGGCATGTTCCAGCTATTCAAGGCTACCGATCTGATTCAGCGACGCTTTTCAGGCTCGGGTAAAAACATACTGGTCATCGGACATTACCATGCAGGCTCCAGAATCTTTGAAATACTGCAGGGTTTTGAACCGGAAGGTCGCTATAAGTTGCGCAATGCTAAAATCAATCACCTCAAAGAGGGGGCTGATGGCCTTTTCAAGGTAGTCAGCTTCGATCAGTAACGACATCGGTCATGTGCAGAAGGTCTCTACACAAATCTAAATATTGTAGGAAAATACCTATATGTGTTCGCTCAGAACAGTGCTATAAAGAACAAGAAAACTTGTGTAGCAACATGTATGGAGGCCTTAACCCGCATGCCGATTCACACACATATCGACATTAATAACTACACGATCATCCGGATGGCTTCCGGTGTAATAAACAGTATCGACATCATTCATGCCGCCGACAGAACACTAGAGATGCAAGAGTTCAGAAAAGAGATGCATGTCATCTGGAACATCTATGAAGCTGAAGTCGGACATCTCACATCAACAGACATGTTGGATGTCATCAAACATATCCATACAAGCAAGAAAGCTCGCGGCTGTCACTACAAAATCGCCATCGCTGCAAACAGGGATGTAAACTTCGGAATTGCCCGAATGTTTGCACTCTATTGCAGTGAACTGCCGGTTTCTGTCTCGGTGTTCAGAAACATGCATCTGGCTGAGAAGTGGATCAACACTAACGGCTAGGCTATCGGTTTATCTGGCGGGTCTTTGGCCTGCTGCTGAATAGGGGCTTCAACCGGTGGAGGTACAACCGGCGCCTGATCAGCCGCCTCCTTGCCACCAAACAGACTGCGCAGTTTCCCGAAAACCTTTTTAACGCCTCGCCAGATTTTGGGCAACAGCCAGATGACCAGAGCCACAAACAGGACTACCAGTACGATAAACAGGACCGGGTGATTCAATGCTGTCCATAAACCTGCCACAACTGCCACATCCTCAGTCACAGAAGCTGTCCAGTTGGTAAATGGCTCCGGTGACGTATTGATTACTGCCCGCGTTCCGGCCTTGGCAGCATGTGAAGTGGCAGCCAGTCCACCGCCTAAAATACCTGCCGCCAGACTCATGACAGGGTCAACCTCACCCACGGCTCCAGCAGCCATCATGGCTCCGGCAGGGATACGCACAAAGGTATGCATGATATCCCATCCGGTATCCACACCTGGGATTTTATCGGCAAAAAATTCAATGAAATACATGGCACCGGCAGCAAACAGTACCAGTGGATCACTGAGTATCTCCAGACCCGGAGGCAGATCCATGTGCCCCGTTGTACCCATCATGCCGAGCACAAGAATGGCTGCATAAAGATTGATACCGCTGGCCCAGGCGACGCCCATGGTTAGTGCGAGTATTGATGCAATCTGATCCAATTGTTCCATGACTTACTCCTGCCCGCAATGGCGCGGGGAAGCTCTGAAAAAGTCAGAGTATCGTTAGGGAAACGCTGATTTACTCAGTGTTTTCATGCAGCCCATAGACGGGACTGCCACATCATCCACCTAAGTGGTTGATTTGTAAGCAAAAGAATGATACGTGCCGTCGTGGAACTTACCCTGTGGGCGACCTGAAGTCGTCCAAACGGCCCCTGCCTTTTTATCACGATTTTACTTTTGCGCACTGATAAATGCCAAGAGGCATACATCAGCATCTCCTTAGATACCCATCATCCATGCATTCTTGCATAGCCGCAACCGTTAATTATCCACATGGAGCGGAACGATTACACCGGACAAAAACGAATCAGAGTTTCTCAATCAGTGACGGATTCAGGTCATCAGGTACAGGCTGGCCCATCACCTCGAAGAGTGTGGCCGCCAGATGTGACAGACCGGGAGCCTCAAGTGGCGCATCCGTTGCATCAGCCTGGCGCAACTGGTAGGAGCCATCAAAGGCCGCATCAAACAGCACACATGGCACAGGATTGATCGAATGTTTGGTGGAAGGCTCATACCCCCCCTTGACCGCAACCAACATCTCTTCGGCATTGCCATGATCCGCTGTAATCAGGGCTGCACCACCCGCATTATCAAGCGCTTCAACCACACGGCCAACTGCCGCATCCACAGCCTCTACCGCTGCAATGGCAGATTCCATTTTACCGCAATGACCAACCATATCGGCATTGGCAAAATTAATCAGACCGAAACCGTAGTCGCCAGTTTCGATCAACCGAACAGCCCGTTCAGCAATCTCTGCTGCTTTCATCTGCGGTGCATCGGCAAAGGAAACACCTTTATCCGATGGGATCAGCACATAATCCTCCATGCTCTCATCCAGCGGCTTGCGATAACCACCATTAAAGAAAAAGGTGACATGCGGATACTTCTGCGTTTCTGTCAATCGGAACTGCTTGATACCCAGTTCCAGAATGCGTTTACCAAACGGATTATCCACCTTGGTCGGCCCCATAAGCTGCAGGCGAGGCAGGTTGCGATCCTCATCATAAACCATCATGCCAGCATAGGTCAGTGAAGGCATATCTCCGCGGTCAAAACCATCAAAATCATCCAGCTCAAAAGCCTCGGTAATTTCGATCGCACGATCACCACGGAAATTGACCATGACTACAGCATCACCATCAGACATCTTCCCAACAGGGCTCTGATCCTGATCGACAATGACAAAGCCCGGCATATCCTGATCAACAAGGTCCGGCTGCTGCGCACGGAAATGGTTTATCGCATCCAGCATGGATGGGAAATGGTGGTCGCTCTGACCATGCACCATGGCATTCCAGCCCGGTTCCACCTTGGACCAGTCAGCATCCCTGTCCATAATAATACGTTCACGTCCGCCGCCGGAGGCAAAGCCATACTCAAAGCCTGCATTGCCATTGATATAAGCGAACTCCTCTTCCAGCTCACAAACATATTTCTGTGCTGTCTGAATACCCACGTCACGGCCATCCAGCAGCGCATGCACACGCAGGGTTTTCACCCCCCGCTCAAAGGCATGACCAATCAGAGCCTTAAAATGCCCCAAATGGGAGTGGATATTGCCATCAGACAGCAGCCCCATCAGATGCAGCGTTGTACCTCCGGCAACTGCAGCCATGATCTGCTGTAAAGCTTCAGACTCAAAAAATGATCTGTCAGCCAGTGCCTTGTTAATTCGCGTCGGCCCCTGATCCAAAATCAGGCCGGCTCCCATAGTCAGATGGCCCACTTCCGAGCCCCCCATATCCTTGGCAGCAGGCAAACCTACATAGGGGCCATGAGTAAACAGCTTGGTATAGGGATAGTTGGCGCAGAGACGATCAAATACAGGCGTATTCGCCTGAGCTATGGCATCTTCAGGGCCGCCGGCCCCCAGTCCCCAGCCATCCATGACTATCAGAAGTACAGGTTTATTCATGATCTGTTCACCATTTCCCTAAAATCACTGATCTGCAGCTCGCACATCGGGTTTGAGCAACTCTTGCAGAGCATCTGCATTGTAGAGCTTTTTATCTACACGCAGAAAAGCTGCATTCTCTTCCGCGACAACCTTGACTTCAAAAACACCTGTCAGAGCAAGAATTTTAGACTCCAGTTCACGGGCATTCACGTCCGATTCCACATGCGCCATCACCGAGGAGCGCATGACAGGCATCGTCATCCCTGTCGCAACCAGCAGCCAGAGCAGGGTCATGACTGCCGTGCCATAAAAGATCCCTTGCACATCAAACTGGCCATAACACCAACCACCGACTGCACCACCGACAAAAGCGCCAAAGAACTGGGACGTGGAATAGACCCCCATCGCGGTTCCCTTTGCATCGATAGGAGCCATGCGCGAAATCAACGATGGTAGCGTTGCCTCCAGCACATTAAAGGCAATAAAAAACAGCAGCAGGCTGGCCATGACAGAAACCAGAGAATCATGCCACAAGCCAAGCATCAGACAGGCCAATGCTATCAGCCCAATACCAAGCAGGAACACCTGCTTCATCTTGCCTTTCTTCTCCGCCACGATAATCAATGGCACCATCACCACCAGCGCCACCAGCAGTACCGGCAGATAAACCCATGGATGATCAATCGCTGCGATATCAAGGTGATCTCGAAGGACAAACGGCATCGCTACAAACAGTGACATAAGAATGCCGTGCAACAGAAAAATACCAAAATCCAGACGCAGCAACTGAGCGTTGCGTAAAATTCGGCCAAACTCTCCGGGCATCGCCTCCACATCCCTGTGCATAGACAAATGCTCCGGCTCCGGAACCACCAGATACAAGACGGCAATACTGAGCAGCGCCAACAGAGCCGTTAACCAGAAAATACCCTCGACCCCTATCCAGGTGCCAAGCAAAGGACCGGCAATCAACGCCACAGTAAAGGACATGCCTATCGTCATTCCAACAACACCCATGGCCTTGGTGCGCACCTCTTCCCGGGTCAAATCAGCCAGTAGTGCCATCATTGCAGCAGCAATCGCACCTGCTCCCTGCAGTGCCCGCCCGGCAATCACCATCCAGATACTGTCGGCCATCGCTGCAACAATACTACCTGCCGCAAAAATCAACAGGCCTGCGGCAATGACAGGCTTGCGACCGACACGATCAGAAAGCCAGCCAAAAGGAATCTGGAGCATCGCCATCGTAAATCCATACACACCGAGTGCGAGACCTATCAGGGTGGGGGTTACCCCCTCCAAGCCTTCTGCATAGAGAGCAAATACGGGTAAAATAAGAAACAAGCCGAGCATGCGTAACCCGTAAATACCCGCAATAGAAAACACACTATTTTTTTCTGCACTGTTCATGATCTTACCACACCTTCATCGATAAAAAACACAAGCCTCTACACACTTCACCGTGACCCGTCTTAATTTCTGTGGCGCATAATAGCACCGGAATCAATCCGACGCATGCGGCAGGAATATCCTCAAATCAGAACCCGACAGCGACTCATGAAATAACAGAACTTGCGACAGTATAAACTTGGCGGCATGCTCATTGGCAATGTTTGCCGAATCTGCCAATCCAACCACTACCTTTGTTATTGCCGTGCTTATTGCTACGGCAGCCCAGCTGCTTGCTGGCCGCCTCCGCTTCCCCCCAATTCTCTTGTGGCTTCTGGCAGGCATGGCCTTAGGGCCTTTCGGCCTGCACCTGCTGCATGTTGAGACCATTGAACCGGCCCTGCACACCCTGATCGAACTTGGTCTTGCCATCATCCTGTTTGAAGGTGGCCTTAACCTGAATCTGAAGGCGCTGAAAGAAAATGGCTGGGTCGTTGGCCGTCTGGTCATACTCGGCCCAATACTCACGATTATCATCGGTGGTGCTGCAGCACACTATATTGCCGGCATGGACTGGTTACTGGCACTGCTGTTCGGCGCACTGGCTTCCGTAGGCGGACCAACGGTCATTATGCCTATCGTACGTCAAATGCGTTTGGGCAGGAATATTAGCCATGTATTAACAGCAGAGGCCATGTTGATTGATGTCATCGGAGCAATTCTTGCCATTGTATTCCTGCAACTTGCACTGACACAGGTACTTTCACCGTCGATTATTGCTGTCGATATCTTCTTCAAGATTGCAGTGGGAGCAGCCATTGGCCTTGCTGGCGGGCGCGCACTAGCCTGGCTGTTAACCAGCCAGTGGTCAAAAGACTTTGAAACCAGAACGATACTAACTCTTACATCCGCATGGGGACTGTTCCTGCTTGCCGATGCTATCAGTTCTCAGGCAGGCCTGCTTACCATGTTGATGATGGGAGCAACCCTGCAACGCATGGAAATCCATGACATTCAGCGTCTGAAGCACTTTAAAGGCAGCCTCTCCATGCTGCTGATATCGGTGTTATTCGTATTGCTGGCCGCTAACATGAACCTTGCCATCCTGATCAACTATCTCTGGCAGGGCATCACCATCTTCATCATTCTGGCACTACTGGCTCGACCTCTGGTGGTTTTCTCATCAACGCTGGGCTCACGCCTGAGTCTGAACGAAAGCATGTATCTGGCCGGCATGGCCCCCAGAGGGGTAGTCGCAGCAGCAATCACATCCCTGTTTGCCCTGATCCTGCAGGAGAACGGGTATGCCCAGGGCGAGATGCTGATGGCTCTTGTCTATATTATCATTATCACATCGGTACTCGGTTACAGCCTGTTTGCACGGTCACTGAAAAAAATACTCGCCATCGACGGTGGTGATGAACGCTCTGTACTGATTATCGGCGGAGGACAGGTTGGCTCTGAATTCGGTCGAGCACTGGGGGAGGATCGCGAAGTTCGCTTTCTTGATCTGAATGCCGAAGTCATCACCACCTTGAAACGCTCAGGTTACAATGCCGTCTGTGGTAATGCCCTGGATCCCATATTCTGGGAAATTGTACATGCTGAAGAGATCGGCTGTGCCGTTATCATGACCGGTTCATCCGACCATAACCTCCTTATTGCCCGTCTGGCCCATGAAATCTTCCATATTCCCGAAATCTACATTGCCCTGCAGGAGGGTGATGAGGAGAAACATACCAGCCTGATTCACCAGCTTCAGACGCGCCGTCTGTTTGGTAAACCTTACAACTACACCTATTGGAATGATCAGGCCTATCGTAAACGACTGGTATTTGAATCCCGCTTCATTGAAGAAGAGTCCCCTTTGATAGCCCAGACTATGAAAGATGTACGTATTCAGCACGGGGTGCAGCCCATCACCGTCATCAGGAATGGAGAAACCCTCATTCCACACGACGATTTCACCTTTGAGGCTGGCGATGAGATCAAGATGCTCATGAGACCCGAACGCATTCAGGAGGGGCAGGCGCTCATCCACCCCCCTGCATCGAACAATAAAACGCCTGCCTGATTTACAACCAACCGTGCAAGCTAGAACCCGATTTGCCCCGAGTCCAACAGGGCTGCTACATGTCGGCAACGCCTGCTCAGCCCTTTTATGCCGAAACTGGGCCGAGGAGAATCAGGCTGAATTACTGCTACGCATCGAGGATATCGACTTCACCCGCTGTCGCGCTGAATTTGTTGATAATATTTATGAGGACCTCTCATGGTTGGGGCTAAAGTGGAAAAAACCTGTGCGCCGGCAAAGTGAACATTTTAATGACTATCGAAAAGCCATTCACCGCCTGCGTGAACTCGGCGTAATTTATCCCTGCTTCTGCACGCGTAAAAGCATCCAACTGGAGATGGAATCTATGGGACTGGCCCCCCATGCAGAAGATACAGCATTGTTGTATCCGGGCATTTGCCGGAACATCAAAGCAGAAGAGCAGGAAAGGCGCATGGAGCAGGATCCCTTTGCCTGGAGACTGGATGTCACAAAAGCCATCTCCATCATAGAGCTACCGCTACTAATGCTGGATGATGACGGCAACAGCCGTAAAGTAGAAATAGATCACGATGTGGTGATCGGACGCAAGGATATCTCATTCAGCTACCATCTTTCCGTGGTCGTAGATGATGCTATTCAGGGCATCACACATATCATTCGCGGCAAGGATCTGGAGCCAAGCACCGGCATCCACTGTCTGCTACAAAAACTTCTCGATCTACCCGCACCAATCTATCACCATCATGCTCTGCTCCATACACCCAATGGGGAAAGGCTTGCCAAACGCCACCGCTCAACCACACTGCGTAGCCTAAGAGTCATGGGCATCAAGCCTGAAAAACTTGCACAGCTGCTGATTGATAACAGTGACATGGTCTGGCCTTTTGGCCCTGATGACCATGATGCCATAATCCGGCAATTGGCATGAAGATGGCTCAATTTCAAACCAGGCACAGGTGATAAAAGTGACAGCAATTCTCGATTTGATCGGCAATACCCCACTCGTACAGATCCGGAATATCGCCAGCCATTTGCCTGAGAACATCCGTATTCATGCCAAGCTGGAACGCTTTAATCCCGGCGGTTCAGTCAAGGATCGACCTGCCATGTGGATGATTCGTGACGGCATCAAGAAAGGCTTGCTCTGCAAAAATAAAATCATTCTCGACTCCACCTCCGGAAACACCGGCATTGCACTGGCCATGATCGGTGCAAGCATGGGGTTTCGCGTGCGTCTGGTAATGCCGGGAAATGTTTCTGATGAACGTAAACGCATCTGTCGTGCATTCGGTGCCGAGCTGATCTTCTCCGATCCTCTGGAGGGCTCTGATGGTGCAATTATCGATGCACGCAAGATCTATGATGAAAACCCCGAGCTCTATTTCAAACCGGATCAGTACAATAACCCGGCCAATCCGCGCTCACATGAAGAATCAACAGGCCCAGAGATCTGGCGTGACACACAGGGTAAAGTAACCCACTTCATCGCCTCTCTTGGCACATCGGGAACGCTGGTCGGCACTGGTCGATTCCTGAAAAGGACCAATCCTGACATCCAGATTATCGCTGCGGAACCCGACTCCCCGTTCCATGGCATTGAAGGACTCAAACATATCGAATCAAGTATCGTTCCCGGTGTTTATGATCCATCGGTTTATGATGAGAAGATTGGCATTGATACCGATGTTGCCTACACCTTCACCCAGCGACTGGCTTCTGAAGAGGGTATCCTCTGTGGCCAATCCTGCGGTTGTGCTCTGGCCACAGCATTGAAAGTTGCTGAAAAGTTGGCCGAGCAAGGCAAATCAGGAGAAATTGTGGCCATCTTCCCTGATGGCGGTGAGAAATACCTTTCCACACCCGTTTTTGCAGGCAGTGACCGTGTCGGCTACGGGGAAGGCATTTAAAAGTAACCCCTCTCCCTGCCGTCAGGAGTACTATCATTCACGGTTTCTTTCAACCGCCGGGACAAGACCGCTATAGAATAAAATGGAACAACTTCATGCCTGTTTATTCAGAAACAGATCAAGACAGATAAACAGACTCAACTGTGCTATAATCTATAACAGCCATGAAAGGAGGCTGTCATGAAATTATTAACAATTCGACTAAGTACATTATTACTAGCACTGAGTATGCTAGCCCTGCCATTCGCAGCTGGTGCAGCCACTCCATCCGAACTTGATGCCAAAGTGAAAACAGCATTGTCCGCACTATTTTCACAAGAGGAAAGTTCAAAGGCCGTGGCTGATAATGCAGCTGGTATTTTGGTATTCCCTGAAGTAAACAAGTCCGGGCTTTTGGTCGCGGGCACTGAATACGGAGAAGGTGCTTTGCTTGAGGACGGGAAAACCACAGGTTATTACAGCTCATCATCCACAACACTGGGTCCCCAGTTTGGTGCGCAGCTGAAATCGCAAGCGTTTATGTTTATGACTCAAGATGCGCTGAATGATTTCAAAAACAGGAAAGGTATGAAAGTTGGCCTGGATGGAGGCGTAGCAGTAGTCAATGTTTCCCCCGGTGGGGCTGCCAATCCGAGTACAGATGCTCCAGTTGTCGCCTACACGTTCTCCAGCTCAGGAATGACGCTTGGCGTGGCAATTGAAGGTACTGTGATCAGAACGCTCAACATTATCGAACTCTCCGGTGTGAAGTTCAAACTCAACAGCGCTGAACTGACGCCTGCATCCATGGCGACTCTCGATAGTGCTGTTGCTACCTTGAAGCAGCGTGGCAATCCGGATGTTGAGGTTGCTGCACATACCTGCAACATTGGCTCGAACGAGTACAATCAGATACTGTCTGATCGTCGTGCCGAGAGTGTCATGCAATATCTGACATCACATGGTGTCAGTGCAGATACCATCACCTCTAAAGGTTATGGTGCCACTCAGCCTGTTGGAAATAATGAGACCAGAGAGGGTCGCAGGGAAAACCGTCGTGTTGAACTGCGAGTCATGGAATAAATGGTCTGTTAACGGGACTTTTCTATAGAAAAGTCCCGGTTAGCATCTACAAAGAGGCGCACCGATGGTGCGCCTCTTCTCTTTTTTTGCAGAGAGAAAGCTTAGCCGGAAATTGCCTGCACGACCTCAGCAATTGAAAGCTCATGCTGAGTGCCTGTAGCCATATCTTTCAATGTAACAAGACCGCTATTCATCTCATTTTCACCGATAACAACGACACAACGCGCAGCTTCACGATCAGCCACCTTAAACTGTCGTTTCGCACCGCCACCACCGCAGTGTACTACGCTCAACCCTTCATGCCGCAATGCTGCAGCCTGCTGCAAAGAGTAATCAATCACGTTATCGCCAAGAGCGACAACTGCCACATCAACACCGGCAGCCTCTATCTCACCTAATAACATGGCCAACCGCTCAAGACCTGCAGCAAACCCAATTGCTGTCGTAGCCGGACCTCCAAGCTCCTGAACCAGGCCATCATAGCGACCACCAGCCAATACCGTCCCCTGAGCACCCAGCTTATCGGTCACAACCTCAAAGGCAGTACGATTGTAGTAATCCAGACCACGTACAATGCGGGCATTGATGCGATATGGAATATCCAGCGCGGCCAGTCCCTGCTTCAGCCCTGTAAAATGATCTTCACAATGGTCACACAAGTGATTCACCATCTCAGGCGCATCACCCAACTGGGCCTGACATGACGCCACTTTACAATCGAGTACGCGCATAGGGTTCTTTTCAATACGATCATTGCAGGTTTCACACAGCTTGTCGGCACGCTCTTTCAGATAAGTCAGTAACCTATCCCGATAAGCTGGTCGGCATTCACTACAGCCTAGTGAATTCACCTCAATCGTCAGGTCAGGTATACCCAACTCAGAAAGAAACGCATGCGCCATGGAAAGCATTTCCACATCTTCAAGCGGGCCGTTGGCCCCGAACATCTCCACACCGATCTGCTGAAACTGACGCAACCGCCCCTTCTGCGGGCGCTCACGGCGAAACATTGGACCCATATAAAACCAGCGCTGTGTACCTGCACGAGTCAAGCCACCCTGCAGGAAGGCACGGACAGTACCTGCCGTGCCTTCCGGACGCAGGCAGATGTTGTCACCACCCTGATCTGTAAAAGCATACATCTCTTTAGAAACAATATCAGTTGCTTCACCGATGGAGCGTACAAACAGCTCAGTCGGCTCCAAAATCGGCAGCCTTACTTCTGAAAAGGCATAAGAGCCAAACACCTTGCGCGCTACCACTTCAATACGCTGCCAGACCCTTACCTCAGCCGGTAAGCCATCATGAATACCGCGTATACTTTGTAGATTTTTACCAGCCATTATCCCTCTTTCTCCTGATTTTCGCGTATCACTGCAGCACGCTGTTCGATCTCTTCAACCAGTTGATCGAGCATGACATCCTGTTTTAATTTTTCAGATTTCTCACCGTCCCGGTAGAGCATATGTACCGGATAACCGCCGGTGATTCCCACATCGGCTTCCCGTGCTTCCCCCGGTCCATTAACCACGCACCCGATGACAGCCACATCAATATTTTCCTGAATATGTGCCACCCGTTCTTCCAGTTTTGCCACCGTATCAATCACATTAAATTTCTGTCTGGCACAACTGGGACATGCAATCAGGTTCACTCCGCGGTGACGTAAGCCCAGTGACTTAAGAATTGCAAAGCCAACCTTGATCTCCTCTTCAGGTTCAGCCGCCAATGACACGCGAATGGTATCACCAAGCCCGTCCGCCAACAGTAAGCCCAAGCCCACAGAGGATTTTACTGTACCGCCAAACAGACTTCCCGACTCAGTAATACCCAAGTGCATCGGATAATCCACCAGCTTTGCAAGCTTGCGGTAGGCCACTACCGTCATAGGAATGTTACTGGCTTTCAACGACACTTTAATATCATTAAAACCCATATCTTCGAGAATACGGATATGGTTGATCGCCGATTCCACCATCGCATCGGCGCACGGCTCACCATATTTTTCATTCAACTCTTTTTCCAGAGAACCGGCATTCACACCAATACGAATTGATACACCGCGTTCAGAAGCTGCCTTTACCACGCGCTCCACGCGTTCGCGCCCTCCGATATTACCGGGATTCAGTCGCAGGCCGTGCACGCCCGCATCCAATGAAGCCAGTGCCATTTTATAACTAAAATGGATATCGGCAATAATTGGCACCCTGGTCTGGCTGATGATTTCAGGCATCGCTGCAGCCGACTCAGGGTCCGGCACCGACACACGCACAATATCTGCCCCCGCCTGCTCCAATCGCTGAATCTGGGCTACGGTTGCATCAATATCCGTCGTCAATGTATTGGTCATCGACTGCACGGCAACAGGCGCATCACCACCAACTTTTACGCCGCCAACATCAACCTGCCTGGTTTTGTGCCTCGATTGTACAATCTGGTCCCGCATATCACTCCTCTTCCGGTATTGGATCATTATCTTTCTGGTCGCGCAGCAGGTTCAGTCGCTCTTTCAACTGCCTGGCTCGATTCAAGGCTTCAACGTATTCGGTATTTTCCGGAGTCAACGCTACAGCCCGGCTCCAGTGCCTGATCGCCAGATCCAGCTCTTCTTTTTGGAAAGCTGCCCCCCCCTGTACAAACAGGGCTTCGGAACTGGCATCCAACTTCCTTTGAATCTGGGTGAGCAACTTGTTTGCTCCTTTGCCGCCATTGCGGCGGTAAATCTGGGCAAGACGTTTAGCTGACACCAGCTCATTCTTTTTCATCGCAGCCTGTATCTGCCGGAGCGTCACCTCTTTCGGTGCGACCATCCGCTTTGACGGTTCCGATTTCCCGGCAGTAGCTCTCTTGGCATTCGCTCTAGGCACTTTCAACCATGCAGGCCTTTCCCGTTGGATGACTTCCATCTGTTTTATTCCCTTAATCGAGTCGGGCCGCAGGCGCAGGTGAGACTCCATCTCCACATAGGCGGGCCCGAACTGTTTTTTGCGCAAATAGTATCTGGATTCACGATATGCCTGTGCGGCTCTCTCGTCGAGAGTATCATTATAATCCTCCTGCTTACGCAAATACACATGATCTCTCGGACTGATCCCACTGACCGGTTCATAGGCAGGAGCATAGCTGAGCAGGTCTTGATCCTCTTTACGCTTCTGACTGAGTAATTTATCTAACCTGAGCTGGCGCATATGCTGCTCCATAGCCCAGCGTTTTGCCTCCATGGCATCCGGCTTGATCGTAATGGCCTTAGCCTGTTCATAGGCAAGCATTGCATCTGACCAGCGCTTGTTCTTTTCATAACTTTTGGCTTGGCGCAGATAATGCACAAAAATGCGCCGGCGAGCAGGTTCAATTTTTTCCATCAGAAGTTTCTGTGCCCTATCATAATCCCGGTGCGCAGCCTCCATCCTGAGCACCCGCTCCCGAGCACGCATAATACGACCGCGCTTAAAATCATGTTCGATCACGGCATAGCTGTTCATCATCTGAAAAGATTCGCCACCACGCTTAATCAGAGCTTCGACATCCAGGATGTATTTACTCCCCACTCCTTCGGCACATGCAGTCAGTAAGCATGCCGAAAGCACCAGAACTCCAATATTGCGCACCATGACGTTAAACATCCCCTGCGATCTGACGCATATCCGTTGGCAAATCAAGATTAAATGCCAGCTCAACCACATGCTCAATATTCCTGACTACATGCTTGCTTGAAACTTCAACCCTGCCGACTTCCAGCCCCTGACTCACACCTTTAAACTCCGAAACTCCCTTGGTATTGAACACAAAACCTTCACCAAGCATTTCAAATGTTTGTCTGGACATGACAACCTCTCCACCTTCGCCCACACCTCCCATACGAGATGCTACATTCACGGCATCACCAATCACTGTGTACTCAAGACGCTTGGCAGCCCCTATGTTGCCAGCAATCGCCTGCCCACAATTCAGCCCTATTCTGAAAGATATAGCCCTGCCATCCGAACGTTTTATCGCCAACTTCCGGCATGCCATAGAGATAGCCAGAGCAGCCTTTGCCGCATGCCTCACATGATCATCATCTCCGATCGGATGATTAAACACCGCCATCACTGCATCACCAATATACTTATCTACATGACCACCATAATATGCAACGATCCGGTGAAACACCTCGAAATGACTATTTAGCACAGCCACAACCTCTTCTGTTTCAGTCGATTCTGAAAAGGAGGTGAAGGCAACCATATCAGCAAACAGAACAGTGACCTCCTGCCTGTGATTCTCAATATCGGATCCGCCACTTTCAAACACATCAGAAACCAGTTTGGGGTTGAGGTAGCGACCAAACACATCGCGCAGCTCTTCTTTATGCGCCAGTTCCTTTGCCATCATATTAAACTGGGCCACGGCATCGGAAATTTCATCATTTCCCCGTACCGGAAGGTTCACCTGATAATCACCCAGGGCAACCTGACGCGCGCCATTGGCAAGCATCTCCAGTCGCAGACTCATACGACCTGCGAGCCAATAGACCAGCACTGTGGAGAGCAGCACAACCACGAGCGCAGCAAAAAAAATCTTCTTCACCAGTTGACTGGCAATATTTTCCCACGCATGTTCAGAAAAGCGAACCGCGACCGTCCCCATCTCCGTTTCGGCATACATAACCGTTCTGGCATACCACAACTGCGCTACAGGCAAGCGCTTCACTTCCAGGCTGGTTTCAAGTTTATCTGCCACATAATTATCACTGTCAGTCAGATCATAACTGCTGAACTTTCCATTCCGGTATTTCAGAAGAATACCGATCACCGATGGCACTTTGTCCAAAAAGCTCTGCACGACCAGACCCGTTTCGGCACTGCTACCAGATAGCATCGGTAATTTTAACTCATCTGCAAGACGATCTACCTGCAACTCCGCCTGGGCTGCCTGACTCTCTAGCCATGCTGTCCTTTCGATATCAAGTATAATAAAAAACAGCACCACAATGGCAGCGGCAATGGCAACACCAACCACCATGGTCCAACGCCACCGAATAGGAAAGCGCGGAGAAAATGTTTTCTCAGGCAGTCCAATCTCCTCAGACTGCGCGGGCTCTACAAATTTAACGTCAGCATCACTCACAGCTCCACCCTATCCAAACATACTGCTCGGGCAATGCTACAAAACAGGCATCGTATTACGGTCTATCGCCACTGAATGATTGCGAAGCATCGCCAGTCGAGCGCACCTGCTTGCGTCCGTTTTGTTTCGCATCATACATGCGAGCGTCTGCCGTATGCAGTAACAGATCAACCATACCTTTGATATCGGTCTCTTTTCCGTTCAAATCAAGGGATGCAACACCCGCTGAAAAACTCACAGACACCGGCACACCACTATCAAGCACCAGTGGTGCAGCAGTCAGATGCTTCAACCACTGCTCAGCTGCCTGTTGTGCCCCCTTACTGTCGGTATGAGGAAGCAAAACAATAAACTCCTCACCTCCCCAGCGCCCAGCAATATCCGCCTCGCGAACACTGCCTCGTAATACGCGCGTCACATGCGAAAGCACCATATCACCGGCAGCATGTCCATGAACATCATTCACCTGTTTGAAATGATCCAGATCCAGCATCACAATGGTAAACGGATGCCTGTATCGCACGGCCTGGGATACCCCCTGATGCAAGTGTTCCATCATATACCTGCGATTATATAGTCCCGTCAATGGATCATGGCTGGCCTGAAAATGCAGCTCCTCTTTAGCCTTTTTCAGGTTATTGATCATCGTCAGGATAAGACTTGCCTCCATACCGCCAATAACACCGCCAGCACCAAGCACCTCTGAAGCTACAACCTCAACCATCTCGTTGCCGGTCATATTAAACGCGACACAAGGCGAACACTTCTTAAGCGCCTGCTCAACATCTATATACACAGGCACATCATGTTGTTCTGCCACTTTCAGGCCTGGAGCCTCAGGATCACGGTCAACCACTGCCAGCACAGTCACAAGATCTTCACCCAGCAACATCTCCAGAATTGCGCTACCACCCCGGCCAGCGCCAAGAATCACGGCACGATGAGGATCCTCTCTTAATGTTCCCATATTCATCACCCCAACCAATAGATTACACCTTGGATCAGGCAAACGAAGCAAACTCCGTACCATTCTCCGACAATATTGCTACCATGCGCATTTCCGGAGGAAAACATGCCACTAAATAACAAGCAGATCAAAGCCTTAAAGACCCGAGCACACCACCTTAAGCCCGTTGTCAGGATCGGTCAAAAGGGCATCACCGAGAATGTCCTGGCAGAAATATCCAACGCTCTGGAAACCCATGAGTTAATCAAAATTCACATCGCCAATGATGATCGTGAGGCACGCAGGTCCGGGATCAGTGAGCTGGCCAAACAGAGTGGATCTGAAATCGTCAGCATGATCGGCAAGACCTGCACTCTGTACCGGAAAAAAGCGCCCGAATCATGAATACGGCAGAAAAAATCGAACAACTCCTGCGTGCCGAATTCCATCCTGACGATCTTCAGATCATTGATGATTCATGGAAACATGCCGGGCACGCAGGTGTTCGGGAGAGTGGCGGAGGCCATTACGAGATACTAATCAAATCCAGTCACTTCAACGGCCTAAGCCGCATGCAGTGCCACCGCATGATCCACAACACACTGCAATCACTGTTTCCTGCCGAAATCCATGCACTCAGCATCAAGGCAGAAGCTACTTCCTGACAGCTCGTTTCTGGCCCGATTCTTGCGAAGCCTGAAACAGATGAGATTCGCAACACATAAGGACAGGGACTGCTCATGAAAGTGCATAACAATCTGCCTATAAGTGGACAGACAACACAAAACAGCAAACGAAGTCGTTCTGACGGTGTCTTCAAAAACCTGCTTGATGCAGAAATGTCAGATGTGCAACCCGTCAGCAACCAGCATCAGGAAGCCCCTCAAGACGACAAAAAACAGACCTGGCAAGCTCTGCAGGAAAGCGTCTCCCTGCTGGATCAGGCCATGCAGTGCCTCGAAGCAGGCAACCCTCCTTCTACAGAGCTTATAGATGATATAGATCAACTCCGCTCTCAGCTGCGACTCCAGCTCTCATCAGGCACACAAACCGGTGATCTCCAGCAAGCCGACACCCTGCTTGCTGTTGAAGCCGAACGCATTCGCTCCATGCAGCCCTGAAGGCAGGTTGCAATGAGTCAATTGGAAGAAATCAACAGCCTGTTAGATGATATGGATAAAGTACGTCCTGTTGTCATTGCTGCAATGCCAGATGATCTGGAGCTGCGTGCTACCACTCGCCGCATGATCTCTGCACTTGAGCAAATCAGACAGTCTCCCGGCATTCCCTTTGAAACCCACACATGGATCAGCAAGCTGTTTGCAAAGTTGCTTGATGCTGAACATGGCGCCCTACTTCGCCCATCCCCCGGTGGCACTCTGCCCGACGAAAGCAAAGTCTCACTTGAACAACACGTTGAACAACGCCAAAGCCTGCTGATTCACGCCCAGCAGGCCATTCCCGTCACCAGACAAATCATTGATCGCAGCAGCAGCCTCATAGGCACCCGTGCAAGGAAGAATGATTCACTACAGAAGCGGGCACTGCATCTTGAAACACTGCTGCGCGATCACTTGCGACACGATGCCGAGCTCAGATCTGAACTTCAACAGCTCATAGATGCATTTCACCCCTCCCTAAGTGCCATCAGCAAACTACTCGATAAAGCAGGTGAAGAATCACCCGAACTAAAACAGGCAAAACAACTGCTGGAGATGGAACTGCCTGATGATATCAGTCAGGCCAGAGAGATCTTACAAACTGCACGCAAAGGAATTCTCACTGCCGGAACCAAACTCAACAGTGCCAGTGAAAAGTTACACGAGACCATCAAACAAAACATCGAACAGCTTTCAAATATGTCTCAGCAACTTGAACAGGCAGAATCAGAGGCGCGCAATGACCCGCTTACAGGGCTGGCAAACCGGAGAAGGCTGGCTGAATTTCTGGGCACCCTGGACCAGTCCATGTTCTGCTTTTTGGTTGTTGATATTGACCACTTTAAACAGATTAACGACACCTACGGCCATGATGTCGGCGATGAAATCCTGCAACAGCTTGGCGGCCTGCTTGATGAATGCACACGGAAAACAGACCTGGCAGCTCGCGTTGGCGGTGAAGAGTTCTGCATTATCTTTCCGGAAACAGACCTGGAAACCAGCCTGCGGCTGGCAGAAACATTGCGACAATCGATTGCAATAAAACCGTTCAAAACTACCGGAGGAACAATCGAGATGACTGTCAGCATAGGTCTTGCCGAACACGCCATCGGCACTGAACACAGCCGTACCTTCAAGGCCGCTGATGCTGCTCTTTATCAATCAAAAGAAAACGGACGCAATCAGGTAACCTGCGCCAGCCAGTAAACTGCGGCCAACCATTGCATATCGCAAGACAGGGGAAAAGCTCCCCCGGCAACCATCACCTATAGACTGTCTTGCAGACAGACTGGAGGAGAGCCGCACTTTTCATTTCGCAGAAATCCCTGAATCCAGCTCAGCATTCCGACTCTTGGAACGAATGGTTTCACGATGACGGCGATAGACATACTTCGCTATCGTATCCTCTTCTTCATCACATCGGTAATAGAATTGCGCACCAATCTTATTACGCCCATCCTCAACTACATCCACACGCCTCAGTACGGCAAGCAACTCGAGGGTTGAGGGCGGAAACGAAGGTAACATCAAGGTGACCTTGCACACATCTCCGACACTATAGTCGTTATCAGAGACAAAACTCACCCCCGTCACGCTCAGGTTCACAGCCTTCTCTTGCATGTCACTATGACTGGCATCATTGAGCATATTCACGCCTATCAGATAATTCAGCTTGGCATCAAGCGCCTCAAGTGCCCCTGAAACCTCCGTGCTCATCTCTTCGCGCTCTTCACCGAACAGATCCCTGCCTACCATAGTCTGCAACATACTATTCTGACGGGATTTGATACCAACCTTGGACTTGTTAATCTCAAAGGCCTCCCGGGTCAGCTTCTCATCACAAATAGGAATTATGTCATCGACTCGAAAATCCTGACGTCCATGTTCTGCTTTTGATTCAGCCATAATTACGCACCTCGGTCTTCACCGTTATCAACGCGGACAACGGCATCACACCATCCAGATTCTCTTCTTCTTCAGCCTGTGTATGAACCACACCACGTTCAATAGCGGCAATAGCCACATCCACAACCTGAGGATCAAATTGTGTGCCGGAACCATTCTTCAACTGCTCCAGGCAGAATGACAGAGGCCTAGCCATACGGTAAACCCGATGCGTAGTCATTGCATCGATAGCATCGGCGACACAAACAATGCGCGCTTCAATCGGTATATCTTCACCGGCCAGACGATCAGGATAACCCAAACCGTCAAAACGCTCATGATGATGACGTATCATCAACCGCTCCCGCCCCATGGTATCCATATTTTTGAGTATATTATCCCCGATAGCGGGGTGAGCCTTCATAATAGCAAATTCATTGTCGGTATATCGCCCCGGCTTAAGCAACACAGCATCCGGAATGCCGCATTTGCCTATATCATGCAGCAGCCCCCCGGTACGAATCAGGTCCACATGATCCGCATCGAGGCCAAGATCCTCGGCAAACACTGCCGCCAACGCGCCCACACGACCGGAATGGTCGCGGGTATAGCGATCCCGGGCCTCTAGTGACCGAACCAGAGCGATCAGGGTTTCCCGCATATTATCAGCTAGAGCCGCATGAACTGCCCGGTTATCCAGCAGGGTATCAAGCTCTTTAATCAACAGCCCCAACATCTGCCTGTGTTCACTTTTCAGAGGCTCACCAGGTGCAGGCTCCAGCAGACACAGCACTCCCATTGAGACCCCCTGCAAACGCACAGGAATAGCGATGTAATTCGGTTCATCCAAGCCGGGCCAGCAGTGACCGAGAGGCTTATCAGGCAAAGCCTGCATCAACTCCTCTTCACCCGAAATCAAGGCTGCAAAATGTGTATCATCAAGACTGCAACTGGCCTGCACCCCTTCCAGCCCCTGACTAGCCACCATCACCAACTTGTGCTGATTACGCTCAAAAAAGGCCAGATATCCGCCTTTACCATGCACAACCTCTATAGCCAGATTGAGGGCACTGGAACATACAGAGGAGACGTCATGCTGAGCAGGAATTTCATCAAACATACGATAAACCAGACCAAGCCTGCGATCCATTTCAAACATTTCAGGCAGCAAGCGGTCAGAAGAACGTACAACCCGCTTGGTCTTTTCTGCAGCAGCCTCAGTATGCGCACCCAGCATTTTTTCCAGACACTCCAGCAACACATCCGGCGCAAAGGGCTTGGCAAGCACGTGCTCAATGCCCAACTCGAGCGCCTGAGCCATTCTGGCCGAAGTTAAAAAACCACTCATCAGGATTGCCGGAGGCACTTTCACGCCATCTTTTTTTATCTCTGCGATTAACTCCAGAATATTGCCGTCACCCAGGCTCATATCGGTAATCAATCCATTCCACTCTTCAGAAAGCAGCGCAACCCTGGCTTCCTCAAGACTTCCCACCTGACTAACCCGCACCTCTTCGGCAAGTTCACTGACTATCTCGGCCACGACTTCCCGCACAGCAGGTTGATCTTCAATAATCAACAGATGAAGCATCAGTAATTACCGCCATTCATACTTTCTCCGTACGCCTTCACAGCAGCTAGCCCCGGCTTAAGAGCTGATTCATCAGGCCTCTCACCCTCAGCGCTTAATGCAAGCCACTTCCGTAACAGCTGCTGATAACGAGCGGCATTATCCACCCGAACCCGGATTTCGGGCAGCTGAAAGGGCTTGCTGACAAAATCATATGCCCCCTGCTCCACAGCATGCAAAGCATTTTCAATACCGGAATAACCAGTCATCAGAATAATCAGGGTGTCATCATTACTGTCATGTACATGACGCAACAATGTCAGGCCATCAACCCCGGGCATAACAATATCGCTCAAGACCAGATCGAAATGCTCCTGCTGCAAAGCCTGAAGTGCCGTATCACCACGCCGGTGAACAACAACATCATATCCGGCTTCAAGCAGATACTCCTCCAGCAATGAGGCCAAAGCTTCATCATCTTCAGCCAATAGCAATCTGGGTTGATTCAATAGTTAACCTCCGAGTCTGTCGTTCGCTCGATAAAGGTTAAGCAAGTGTGATTCCAAAGCTCTCTCGCCAGGTTTTTGTTGCGGCTGTTCCTGTACCTGCGTGGCAACTGAAGAGTCCTGCGCTCCCTTAGAGAGAGTAACACGATCATCATGCGGCTTCCCGGCAGCCTGCCCGCTTTCTGATATCGTCGAAGGCTTGCTATTCTGCTGTAATAGCCTGTGGATTAAACCATCTACCGGCTGAATACTAACTGCCATGTCATTCACCTCCGCACGCCAAGCTGCACGCAACACCAGTGGGAGCTTTGCTAATACTTAGAAACATATCGGCTGAAAGTAGACCAACTTTAGCCTCAGCACAAATTTTCCATAAGAGTCGATCTTACCCGCACCCGCCACAACTGACCACTCTCCCCCTTTCCACAACCTGTCGCCATAGCCTGTGCAGACAACCAAATATTTGACTATAATCCGCCTGGTTCAGCATATCCTGAAAATCATTTGCACTTTTAGCTTGCGCTTTCAAATCTGTGCGTCATTATTTTGACTTTAGAGCTGCCCCAGTGGCCATTAAGGGAGACGTATCGCCGTGAAACAATCTGCATTCATACTGCTGGTTGAAGACAATGAAGACTTTCGCCTGATCCTGCAGGAGTCGCTTGAAGCTGCGGGATACCACGTCACCAGTGCCGCAAATGCCATGCGTGCACGCGAAGCAATGTCCATTGGGAAATTCGACTTGACCATCCTTGATGTACGACTACCGGATGGGAACGGTATCGAACTGATGCGTGAATTCCGCCAGAGTGATCCTGACATGGGCATCATTATCATGACTGGCTATGCCGAAATAGACACCGCCGTTGACGCAGTACGCCTTGGAGCCAATGATTTCCTAAAAAAACCTTTTGATATTGATGAGCTGCTGGTACGTATCGGCGAACTGATGAAAACCCGTCAGCTCAAAAAAGATAATCAGTCACTGCGCGAACAGATACGAACCACAGAAGCCCCTGTTGGATTAATCGGACAGTGCGGATCGATTCGAAAGCTACAAGAGACCATTCAACTACTGGCCAATTCTGACAGCACCGTCCTGATTTCCGGAGAGTCAGGCTGTGGCAAAGAGGTACTGGCCAAAGCACTGCACAAATCAGGAAGCAGAGCTGGAAAACCTCTGGTATCGATCAACTGCGGCGCCATCCCTGAGGAGCTACTTGAATCGGAACTGTTCGGCCACGTAAAGGGTGCTTTCACTGGAGCCGTGCGCGCTCGCCCCGGGCGATTTGAAATTGCCAATGGCGGTACAATTTTTCTCGATGAAATAGGTGACATGAGTCCCAAGTTGCAAGTCAAGCTACTTCGCGTCTTGCAGGAACGCTGTTTCGAGCCGGTTGGAAGCCAGCAAAGCATCCATGTGGATGTACGCGTCATTGCAGCCACACATCGTGATCTGGAGCAAGAAATCCAGAGCGGCCGTTTCAGGGAAGACCTCTATTACAGATTGAATGTCATCCCGCTACACCTCGCCCCCCTCAGGGAACGAGGCGATGATATTCTACTTCTGGCCGAGCACTTCATCTCACGCTTTAACAAAGACAAAGGCTCAAGCATCTCCGGGTTTTCCGAGGATGCCAAGCGCGCCATGCTCTCATATGGATGGCCCGGCAATGTACGCGAGCTACAGAACCTGACCGAGCGGATCGCCACACTGAAACGCGAAGGAGAGGCTGGAATCGAAGACCTTGCATCACGCATGATCAGCGATAAAGACAGGGTACTGCAAAGCTTCCAGATGGATGTGCAGTCTGCAGACAGCATTGACCTCAAGGCCACTGTAGATGAATTTGAAAGCCACCTGATCATTTCAGCCCTCAAGCGCTTTGACTGGAACAAAAACAGGGCTGCCAAATTTTTGGCGATGAACAGAACGACGCTGGTTGAAAAAATTAAAAAGAAAGGCCTGCAGCCAGTAGAACCCCTATAAGCCCCACCTTTTTAACCCACGCACAAACCACTGGCTCACAGCCAGTGAGGCAAGCCCCATCAGGACAAAAACACAGCGACAAATAACGACTGTCCACTCCTCCTGCACAAAGCCGCCACGAACAAAACAACCACCTCTATTCTTCGGCATGAAACTTGCGATCAACTTAGCATGTTACGCTTCTTCATCATATGCCTTATAGTCATACCAGCACATGCAGCAACCGGCTATGCCGTTGAAAGCGAGCGCGTTCGAGGTGCCAGCATATACCTGAACAGCGGCAATCCCGATCAGGCTATCCGCACTGCCGAAAGACACTTGAAAAGCAAAGACACCCTGCCTTCCGAGAGGGTAGATCTGCTCAGCCTGATAGCCGAAGCACATATCATGAGCACCACCCACAAACATTTCGAAAATATCCACACTGCAGTTCAAGCCATCGAAACGGTGAACCGTGAATTTCCGGACAATCCGAAAGCTGCTGAATTTAGATGGAAAAGAGCCTGGCTACAGTGGAAGTCAGGCAATATCAAGCAGGCCGTCACATCAGCCAGGGAGATCATCTCCAAGGATCAGCAGCCAAACAATCTGCGCAGAGCATGGTTGCTGATGGCCCGCATTCACCTTCAACAAGAAAACTACGCCTACGCACGAAGCGACCTGCTGCAGTACAGCCTGCAAGCTGGCAGTGATGGTCGAGAACAGGCCACAGGCATGGCGTGGCTGGCCATTGTCGATCAGGGTGAAGAGCGGCAGAAAATCGCATTCCGAAGCCTTCAGACTGTACATGACAAATGGCCGACCATCATCACCGATGAGCCAATGCTTTTCTCCACCTATATTCACCTTTCACATCAATATGGTAAGGCTGAAAAAACACTGCATATGGCCGAAACCTTTATTGAACAATATATCCACAGCCCGCAAGCAGCTCCCGTACGGTTAATTCGCGCCGACATACTGGCCAGCAACAATAGAGACATAGCTGCAGCTATTCAGGAATACGCCATACTGGCCAACAGCATGGCAGAGACATTAATTGGCAGAAAAGCATTCATTCGCAAGCTCATGCTGGATTTCAGAAATGAACAAAGCAGGGAGAAGCTGCTTCCAGCCATGGTATCATTGAAGAAGGTTGCCGACGCCAATCAGCTCTCCCTTGTCGAGGACGAAGCCATGCTCGCTCTGGCCAGGCTCTGGACTCGCATAGACAAGCCATCAGCGAAAAAACTAAACTCTCCTGCACTACAAGCCTATGCTCGAGCAGCTATCTCCAGCGACTCAAGAATAGCCACCTCCGCGACAAAAGAAGGAGCTGCATGGTTGGAGCAACACCTGCAAACCATGCTGAACCAGAAACTCTGGATCAATGCAGTAACCAACTGGCGCCAATACCCTCAACTCCGACCGGGCAAACGTAAAGCGCAGGAACTCCGACTTGGCATTGCCCACGCCATGCGCATGCTGATGCTCTTCGATGGAGCTGAAGAGCTACTCAATGAATTGTATCGTGAGAACCGAGGGAGCATCCGGGGTCAACGGGCAATGATGGATCTGGCCAAACTGTGGGCGGATCGACAGGACAAGGACGGCGTTGAGAAAATCATGCGCTGGCTCAACAGGAACACCGATACCATATATAGGCCCGAAATACTGGTTACCGTTGCCCGCATGCAATCGGCCCAGAAGCAGTTTGAAGCAGCACGTCAAACACTCAGATCGGTACGCGCCAGCGACATTGCAGTGGAATCTCGAGCCAACTACTGGCAGACCAGCGCCGAGGTTTCTGAATCACTGAATCGCTGGCATGCTGCTGCAAAAGCCTGGGCTCAATATCGCAATACCCCTGCAGCTGACAAAGCCACAGGCCTGAGTAATCAGGCAAGAAGTCTGTTTAAAGCCAGAGAGTTTTCCGCTGCTCGCAAACTTTATACAGAAGTGTCGGATGAGCTGCGGGACACTTCATGGCAATACCATATCGGTGTATGCGAACTCAAATCCGGTGCCATCAATCAAGGCACACAAAGGTTGCAAAAATTAGCAGCACTTGCTGAAGGTGGCACATACACATCTCTGGCCAAGCTTGCACTGGCGGATCAGCAGGCAAATACCTTACTGGGAGTTAAACCATGAGCCTATCCAATATTATCATCATTGGATTCCCTCAACATGAAGAGGCGGACCTGCGCGTACAACTGGGCAAGCTACTGCCCAAAACCCCTATCGACTCACCTCCAGCTGAGGCAATCGACCTTCAGTATCCAAAAGATGCACTCATTTTTATATGGGACTCAGTAACCTCCCCCTCTACGGTCAGGCGACTGTTCGAGCAGAATCCTCAGGCCAATATTGTTGTACTTGCCCACAACGGACAAAGTGAACGCGCTGCCGATCTGATGCATATGGGCGCAATCGACTACCGCCTCCTGCCGGTTCCCGACGAAGTCCTGGAGATCTACATCCGTAAAAGCGGGCATCAGAGCGCTCTCGCACAGCAGGCCAGTGACCAGCAGTCCAGCGCAAAAAGCAGTCAGGATCTATTTGTCACCGAAGACATCGAAACGCGCCGTCTGCTTGACCGGGTAGCCCTGGTTGCTCCCAGTTGCGCCTCAGTACTGGTCATCGGAGAATCAGGTACAGGTAAAGAGCGCTTGTCCCGCTATGTTCACGCCTGCTCCAACCGCAAAGATGAGAATTTCATTGCCATTAACTGTGCTGCTATCCCCGAGGGCGTTCTGGAAGCCGAACTATTCGGACATGAAAAAGGCGCATTCACCGGGGCCACAACTGCCCGGCCGGGAAAATTCGAGTTAGCACATGAAGGCACCCTGCTACTGGATGAGATCACTGAAATGCCGGTACACCTGCAAGCCAAGCTGCTACGCGTACTGCAGGAAGGTGAAGTTGACCGTCTTGGTGGACGCAAACCAGTCAAGATTGATGTACGTGTCATTGCCACCAGCAACCGAAATATCACCAAGGCCGTACAAGATGGAGAGTTCCGTCAGGATCTCTATTACCGCCTTAATGTTGTGACCATTCAACTCCCCCCCCTGCGTGAACGAAAGGGTGATATTTTACCTCTTGCCAATCACTTCCTCAATCGCTTCAGTGATATGTACAAGCGCGAAGCGCCAGCACTCACAGAACAGGCCATAGCTCATCTGTCCACATATCCCTGGCCCGGTAATGCCCGCGAACTGGAAAATTGTATGCACAGAGCATTTCTGATGTCCGCAGATGAACCGGTCAGGCCTGAACATCTGGCACTGGAACCTGTTGAGGCACAAGCTGGTAATGCGGGAGAACAAACTACAGATGGCATGCAGGCTGGCGTCTCAATTCGCGACATGGAACGCGCTCTGATTGAAAAGACACTGGTGCATGTGCAGGGCAATCGCACCGAAGCTGCAGAGCTGCTCGGCATCAGCATTCGAACGCTACGCAACAAACTCCACGGTTATGAATCTGGCATGGCGCTTGCTGGATAAAGAAACACCTCTGATGAACAGCGGCAAAATAATGACAGGAGAGCAGGCAGATGGTTGATATGTTGAGCAACGGCTTCCACCGACTTGAATCCGCCCTTATTGCCAGAGAAAAAGCGCAGGGCGTCCACACCAGCAATATCGCCAATGCTGATACACCTAACTACCGTGCAGATCAGCGCACGTTTTCCGACTTCATGGCAGAACAACAGACCGGAAAGAGTTCAGGCCCTGTTGCCACAACGCACGGCATGCATTTTAAGGACACTAACAATGGTCAGCTATCAAGCAGCCTGTTTCATGAACAGACTGCACGCAGAATGGATGGCAACACTGTTGACCTGCAAAAAGAGATGGCACGCATGTCCGAAACCCAGTTAATGCACGACCTGGCAATGCAACTGATCAAAGGTAAGCTCTCCGGACTCTCCAACGCCATTAAGGAAGGGAGGTAAGATATGGCCAATGACCTGTTAAGCTCCATGCACATCAGCGCCTCCGGCATGTCCGCACAGCGGACGCGTATGGATATCGTTGCGGAAAATATTGCCAATGCCGAGTCCACACGCACCGATGAGGGTGGCCCCTATCGACGCAGGCAGGTTGTTTTTCAAGCAACCCCGGGACAACAACAGTTTTCAAACATTTTCAATTCATCATTCAATAGCAATCAGCACCAAAGTGTTAAAGCTGCTTATATAGCGGAAGACCCTACCCCTTTCCGTCAAGTATTTGACCCATCCCACCCCGATGCCAATGCTCAAGGCCTGGTAAATATGCCCAATGTAAATTCGGTTGAAGAGATGGTGGATATGAATTCAGCTGCAAGAAGCTTTGAAGCCAATGTGACCACAATGGAGGCATCCAAACGTATGTTTCTCAAGTCACTCGAACTGCTGCGATAGGAGATCACCATGAATATTCAGGGATATCAACCCGCTTCAGGCCTGAATGCTGCCAATAGCATGCCGGTTCCAGAGCAGAAAACTGCAACAAACGGCGCAGAAGGTTTTGCCTCAATGCTTCAGGCATATACAGCAGAAATGAATCACGACAAGAAAGTCGCAGCCAGTGAAGCTGTTTCACTTGCTACCGGCGAAGGTGGTCAACAAAACACATCTGAAACCCTGCTAGCCATTCAAAAGGCCAGTCTCTCATTTGAAATGATGCTGAGTGTGCGCAACAAACTTGTCGATGCATACCGCGAAGTCATCCGGATGCAGGTATAGGGGATTAAACCATGGCTGACGGATTAACGCCTCAGAACCCGATGAACCCGAATACCATCGAAGCAACCGCCCAGACCGCAGGAGCCAATCAGGGGGCCACAATCCAGGTGCCTCAGGTGCTGGCTAAATACAGAAAAATTCTGCTGTTTACTGCCGCAAGCTTGATGCTTGTCGGCTTTATCAGCCTCGTATTATGGTCCTCAGAAAAACCATATCGTTCCGTTTATTCAGGCATGGCGGAAAAAGATGCTGCTGCTGTTGTTGAAATGCTGCAAAAAGAACGCATCCCCTATCGTCTTGAAGGCAGCGGCACTATTCTGGTACCTGAAGATCAGGTTTATCAGGTACGTTTGAAGTTGGCAGGCCAGGGTGTTACCCCCAGCGCAACCACCGGTTATGAGATCTTTGACCAGAGCAATGAGTTTGGCCTGAGTGATTTTACCCGAAAAATAAACCTTCAACGTGCCATGCAGGGAGAGCTTGCCCGCACCATTGAGGTCATGCCGCAAGTCAGTGCGGCACGAGTACATCTGGTTATGCCGAAAGAATCTGCATTTGCAGATCGAGACCGTAAGGCTACCGCCTCTGTAATGCTGCAGATCTCAGGTGGCCAGCGTCTACCCAAGAAATCAGTTTTGGCAATCCAGAACCTTGTCGCTGCAAGTGTACCGGAAATGGAACAGAGTGATGTAACCGTCGTGGATGCATCAGGCACGCTGCTTTCCAGTAATGATAAAGAAGCTCCAATGTCTGAAGGCCAGACCATTCAGGAATATCAGAGCCGCCTTGAACAGCGCATCGAGCAGCGTTTGACCGGCATGCTTGAACAGATTGTAGGGGCAGGTCAGGCCGTAGTTCGAGCATCTGCCGACATCAACCGTGAGTTCGTTGACCAGAAGAACACCCGCTACAACCCTGATGAGCAGGTGCTGCGCAGCCGCAAGTCCATTGAAGAAAAACGCAGCAATACAACAGGCGGTAGCGCCATTGGTGTACCGGGCCTTGCATCCAACACTCCGGGAGCAAATCCGGTTACAGCTGATGGTAGCGTTGCCCAGCCAGCACCACCACAGGACATGGCAAGCCGTATTGAAGATGTAAACAACTACGAAATCAGCATGACAAACGAACACCGCATCGTCCCCTTTGGTGATATCAATAAACTTTCCGTGGCCGTCATTGTTGGTGGAACACTGTTAACCGGAACAGATGGCGTGCAGAACTTCACCCCCAGAAACAAGGAAGAACTGGCCAGCATCCAAAAACTGGTCGAACGCGCCATGGGCTTCAACGAAGACCGCGGTGATTCAGTAGATGTACAGAGCATGCCTCTGGTGGATATATCCAGCACAGCAGACAGCGATGCGCTGAGCTCTGCAGAGAATCAGGCATTTTATATGCAAATAGCCCGTTACAGCCTGGCCGGACTAGCCCTGCTGCTACTCGGCTGGTTTGTACTGCGCCCGTTGGCTCAGCGCATCCAGGAATCAGCTGAAGTACAGAAACAGGCGGGCAACCTGATGCCCCAGAATGAGCCACACCAGCTATCAAGTGAAGCTTATGCCCGTCTGGCCAACATGGAGCAGGTCAAACATAGCGTCACAAATGAACCCGAGCGAGCCAACAAGGTCATGCGAGAGTGGGTGGACCCGGTATGAAGAAAGTAGCTCAATTAAGTGGTGAAGACAAAGCGGCCATCCTGTTATTTGCACTTGGCCCCGAAGCATCTGCACCACTGGTTCAGAATATGGATGACAAAACACTAACCCGCCTTGGCCGACGCATGGCTGAACTGGGCAGGGTGGATGCAGAAGTACTTAACAGCGTCACCGAAGAATACCTGGAGATGCATCGCTCTGAAGACCCGCTACTACGGTCCGGGCACAAAGATGTGGTCTCACTATTCAAACACGCTATCGAAAATGAACGGGCAGACCGTCTTTTGCACGACCTCTCAGCCCCCAAATCACTCACCATCTGGGAAAAGCTGGGGCGGCTTAAGCCTGAAATGATCGCCTCTTCCATCTCGAATGAACACCCGCAAACCGTGGCACTGATACTCGGCAACATCGATAGTTATGTAGCCAGCCGCGTGATTGCACTGTTACCTGAGAATATGCAGTTATCAGTAGTGATGCGCATGTCAAAAATCGAATCCGTACCGCGCGAACTGGTAAAAGATATTGAAGAAACCCTGGAGAAGGAACTTGCAGATATGCAGGGCGACTCAGGCATCAGCTTTGACGGTATGGTCAGTGTAGTGGATATTCTGAAAGGCTTGGAAAAAGATGTTGCCAGACCTATTTTGGATCAGTTACGTGACAAGGACGAAAACCTGTTCACCCAGGTGGATCGTATGCTGCTCGTATTTGAAGACCTGAAAGATCTTTCCGACCGCGATATTCAGACTATCCTTAAACACATCTCCTCAGATGACCTGGTAAAATCCTTGAAGGGAGCATCAGATTTGATCGCCGAACGCTTCTTTTCCAACATGTCACAACGTGCGGCGGAAATTATGCGTGAAGATATGGAGGTTATGGGGCCAATGAAGCTTTCCGATGTTGAGGAGGCTCAACTGGTCACCCTGAAAGTTATTCGCAAACTGGATGACGATGGCGCCATTACCCTGAGCGCTGCTGATGATATGGTCTGATCCCTGTGTCCGGCATGAAACCGCTATCCTTCCCGTCAGATACTGCTAGCCCGGCGCAAGTAAAAAGTAGCTTCCCGTTCAACGCCTCAACAACACAAGCAACGCAACCGCAAGGCCTGGACAGCAATGCACGCATGAAACAATTGGAACAGATGCTGCAGGAGGTCCAGGGGCGCGCAGAAATCGTCGAAAAAGAAGCCTATGACAATGCCTATCTGGCAGGCGAAAAGGCAGGCATGGCCCTGGGTAAGAAACGGGCAGAGCAGATTCTGGAAGCTGTTCAGGAAACTCTGCAAGGGGCTGAAGACTCATTAGACACTATCCAACATGCATTTTCTGATGCAGCAATGGATATTGCCAGACATGTTGCCGAGCGGATTATTGGTGGTGAAATCGAACAACACCAGGAAAAACTACTACACATCGCACAACAAGCAGCTGCGCAACTTCCAGATACCAGTGATTTAAAGATTGCTGTATCATCTGATGATTTTGCCTCTTTCAAACGACTGCTTGAAGAGAGTGAAAGCCTTGAAGTGATAACAGTAGATGAATCCATTTCAAGTGGCACTTGCCGCATCGTCTCTGCACAGCAGGATATTCTCATTGATCCGGTGGGTGCCGTTACCGAATACATTGATCAACTCTCCCCCACCATGTTAACCGCAACAAGCAGGCAACCCGAAACTGAGAATGATCGGCCTGAAGATGAACAGCCAACCTGAAGAGAGAGTCCCGCTATGGGACAAAAAACTCAGGGCATCCCTGTTGGAGCAACAGCATTATCACAACCCTTTTCCAGCCAGAGGAAAGGTTTATAAGGTTTTGGGGCCCATGTTGGAGGCTACAGGACTGAAATCCAGCATTGGCCATGTGTGCGAAATCAATTGTTATTCTGGTCATAACCTGGAGGCAGAAATTGTCGGCTTCAGGGGAGACTTCACACTGTTAATGCCTGTAGGCTCAACGACTGGCATTGCTCCAGGTGACCCGATAAGACCTCTTTCCTGCCTGCCAACCATCCGGACCGGAGATCACCTGCTCGGACGAGTTCTGGATGCCCTGGGAAACCCCATGGACAACCGCCCTCTTAAGGCAAGCGGCAAAGAAACAAACATTCGAGGGGTGAGATTAAACCCGTTTGATCGCCATGTTATCTGCACCCCCATGCAGCTGGGAGTACGGGCTATGGACTCCTGCCTTCCCATGGGACAGGGACAACGACTGGGTCTATTTGCCGGGGCGGGTATCGGCAAAAGTTCACTACTGGGCATGCTGGCAAGAAATTCAGATGCCGAAGTCAATGTTATAGCACTGATTGGTGAGCGTAGCCGCGAGGTACGTGAATTTCTTGATGATGCACTGGGCTCGGAAGCGCTGCAAAACAGCGTAGTCGTAGTCGCCACCTCCGATATGCCTCCCGTACTGCGAGTACGGGCAGCTTATATTGCGACCACCATTGCAGAAGGCTTCCGTGACGAGGGAAAAAATGTACTGCTCATGGTGGATAGTCTGACCCGTATCGCCCAGTCACAGCGTGAAATCGGCCTCATGCTGGGTGAGCCTCCAGCCAGTAAAGGTTACACACCGTCCTGCTTTTCTATTATGGCAGAGCTGCTTGAACGCTCCGGCCCCGGTGTGACCCCCGGTGATATCTCCGGTCTATACACGGTACTGGTAGAAGGTGACGACCTGCAGGCAGACCCGGTAGCCGATTCAGCCATGTCGATACTTGATGGCCATATCATTCTTGACAGAAAGATCGCTGAACAGGGCCGCTTCCCGGCCATTAATCTGCTACGCAGCGTCAGCAGGCTCGACAATCAGCTGCTCTCCCCGCAGCACATGCAGGCAGTACGTAAGTTCCGTAAAAAACTGTCACTTTTTGAACGCATGGAAGATATGATCGCCATCGGTGCTTATGATCACGGAACTAACCCGGAACTGGATCAGATCATTGCCCTCATGCCGGAAATCCATCGTTTTTTACAACAGGATCTGCAATCACCCAGCCGCAGGGAGGAATCGGCACAGGGATTGCTAGAACTGGTTAGCAAGATGACTAATGAGGAGAGCTTCAATGAAACTCGAAACGTCCAGAATATTGGCCCAACTCAGTGAACAGGAACGTAACAAGGTTGAAGCCGAACTCTCTGAGCTAAACGGACGTAAACATATGCTTGAACAGCAGCACCAGACATCTATGCAACGCATCCATCAACTGAACCAGCAACGCGACCAGGCAATGCGCAACCGCAACGCGGCATCACTGCTGCAGGTGTTTGACACTGCATTTCGAGAAGAACAAGCCATGGTTCTCACTGTACAAGCAGCCATTGCAAGCATGGAACAGCAGAAAGAGGCGATATTAAGCCGTCTGACTACGGCGCTTCAAACTCACCATGCCTATGACGGCATGCATCAGGAAGAGAAGCGCAAACAGTCTCGCTCAAATGAGATCAAAACAGAGCGCCAACTGGATGATCTTGTTGCCTCGCGTAAGGCTGCGGCGTCACATTAATCATGTCATATCGTAAAATATCCATACTCCTCTTCGCCATGATTGGCCTGCTGTTAGGCGGCAAGCTCAGCATGCATATGCTGGGTTCTTCCACGACCGAAGAAGCGGCTATCACAACAACGCCGGCAGCCCCTGTAATGTTTCAGGTTGAACCACTCCTTACAGCCACTATCAAACCGCAAACAGCCGAAGCAGGAGTGGAAGAGTCACTACTTATGCTGGAAAATTATATTTTTCCACAGGCTCAGGCTGCGATCTCTGATGCACAGGCTTCGCCAAACTCAAACCAACTTGTTCTAGAAGATAAGACGCTGATCGGCTTGCGCGACTATAAAGAGCAACTTGATGCACGCACCAGGCAGCTTGACCAGCGAGAGAAATCCATTCAGGAAGCCGAAGATCAGGTAAAACGACGCATTACCGAACTTGAACAGCTTGAAGCCAGCATTCAGCAGCGACTAAATGATGAGTCCAAGGTAAAAAACAAAAAGATCAAACGTCTGGCTGCCGTTTATGAGGGCATGAAACCCGAAAGTGCTGCTCCGGTGATTGCCAAGATGGAGCTGGTCACCGTCGTAAAAATCTTCCTGCTTATGGAAGAGAAGAGAGTTGGTAAAATTCTATCATTTCTGCCACCAGACAAGGCTGTTGCCATCAGCCAGGCACTTACCCGCCAGATAAGCACTGTAAAATAAACAGACCAGGCAGATCAGCAACAGCAATTTCGCCTGGACTTATACAAGCCTGTAAAGGAAGACAAAAGGATCATTATGAAAAAAAGTAACCTGAAATCTGTATTCAGCGACAGACCGCTGTTTTATCATCATATGGAGTGGATTTTGATGCATCCACGCTTCGGCTTCCTGATGATGGGACTCATTGCCCTCTCTTTCGCCCACAATCAGGCTCTCGCTGCGGTACTATTCGTATTTTTCCTGGGCGAATTGTCTATGCGCATTGCGATCATGCGGAACAAACGCAGGACAAACCCTTACCGCTCTTCGCTAAACCAGAAAATTGATGGACTGTTCCTTGTACTGGATATTATCGGTATAGCATCCCTGCTCATTACTGTCTTTGATATTCCTATTGATGCAGAAAATGCAGCCGCTGCCCGTCTGATTCGATCATTCTATTTATTACGCACACTGCGCATGTTCCGCTACCTGGATTTGCAGAGTGCGATGTATTCCCCGACGTATGGTATGCTGATCTCACTGATCATCCTGCTCTCCTTCTTTGCCGAAGATACATTGATGTGGATCATCATTATTTTCTTCTCTGTAGAGCTGGCAATACGCCTGCTTATTATGCGCAACATGTCCTATGAATCACGACAGGATAAAATATCCGAATGGGCATTCTGGTGGGTGGATACCATCGCCACGATTGTCATGATTCCCGCTTTTGCGTTCATCCCTTACGGCGGTGCACTGCGCATGCTGCGTCTGGTACGCCTGCTGCGCCCATGGATGGTTATTGTTAAAAACCTGAAAGAGGTCATGCGCGAAGGCCAGTTCATGCAAGAGATTAATCTGATTGTACTGCTGCTTGCTGTACTCTCTATTGGTGGCGGCGTCATTGGCCATTATGCGCTGCCTGATTTTGACTACACCCAGGATGGGGTCCATACCGATGCCGACAAAGGTATGTTTGCCCCTATCTGGTTTGCCTTCCGCATGTTTACAGACCCGGGCAACACTGTCGCATTCCCGGATTCAACAGCACTTGCCGTATTCTCTGTCATTGCTGTTATTTTTGGCGTATTCATCTTCGCATTTTTCATCGGCATTGGTGCCCACATCGTCTCAGGCCTGATGGCCAAACTGCGTAATGAACGTCTGAACATTACCAACCACATGGTCATGCTGGGCTGGTCTAAAGTATCACCTTTTATCATCACCCAATTAAAAACCATTTCAGAACGCAGTTTTTCCAAATTAAAACTGGTCATTCTGAATAACACAGAACAGATGCCCCAGGAGCTAATCGAACATAGCTGGGTATCATACCGGTGGGGTGAGATTGAAGAGAGCAAATCGCTGCACCGCATTAACCTTGGCCATGCAAGACAGGCTGTCATTAACCTGCCCGATGGACATACAAGTGCTGATGATCTGGCTCATGCCACGTTTTCACTCATTGCTGTACGCAGGATCAACCCTGAAATCTATCTAAACGTCGCCACTCCAGGTATGGCCAGTCCCCATCTGGATTCCCATCAACATATGCTACAAGTCGGCTGGGACTCATCAGACTTCTATAACAAGCCTACCGTGGTCTTATCTCAAGCTGATGTACGTGCCAATTTGTTCCGGAATATACTTGTATACAAAGACTTTGATCAGGTCATGGAACGCCTGATGATCCCTGAACGTACTGAAGACTCTTCTCTACAAATATCTGAATGGGGAGGCACCCTACAGCGGGAAGGAGATGAGATTACCCTCAGTCTGCCGGATGGCAGTAAATCCATGCCATTAAACACTCTGGCACCCAGACTGCTACTACGCGGCGTCACACTTCTGGCATTGACCTGCGATGATGGCCATTCTCACCCACTATATAAACTTGATAGCCTCAAGCTACCTATGAAGATCCCTTCCATTCTGGGACTGTCCATAGGTGCCAACGCCTTACAATCAGAGACTGTATTTGCCATCAGGCGCATGCAGAGCACTCCACCAACTACAGTAGTCAGGCAGCCGCTGGGGCTAGAGAAGGTTCAAAGCAAAGAAGAGCTGAATCTGGTCATCACCGGCTGGGTAGGCAGCCTGCCACTGCTACTTCAGCGCCTTCTGGATGACTTCAAAACTATTCATGTCACACTGATTGATGATATGACAGCACAGGAGTGCGAAGACCAGCTAAGCTATCTGCGCCGTCGTTTTGAGGAGACTCCGGGAGCAAATGATCGCATTCAGGTGGAAATGGTGCGCTGGAACTTTGCTAACATGAATTTCCTGCGTCCATATGTGAAACATGCAGATAAAATACTGCTCTCCCGCTCCCCTCATCTGAAAGCTCATGCCTATGCCAGCATTGCAACAGTACTGTCTCATCTGGTAACGATTGTGAAAGAGCAGGGTCATAACCCGGATATCTTCCCTATACTTGAAAACCGTGAACAGGCATTGCTATTGCAGCAAGAACTGGAGCGATTCAAGCTGCCACTTGAAATCCACGTTACCGTACCTAATTCATTTTATGGTACCTATGTGGCGCATACGAGTTATCATATGTATAGCTCGGAAAATACAGAGGCTTATGAACTTCAGCGTACGCTGCGCCATACCATTGATGATTTAATGGGTGATGTGGGTGATGCCGATGATATGGATATTATAACGCTATCTGTAACCACACCTCTGCCTGAGGATGCTGAAATGTTGTTTAGCCAGCTGCTTGAGGAGGGTTATGTGTGGATTGGATATCGCCTGAAAGAGGGATTCACCTGGAATGACCCCCTGCAGAATGCTATTCGCCGGCTATTTCCACGCGAAGAAGACTATTCCTGTCTGCGCCAGCACCAAATCATCATCAACCCGTTTGGTAACCCTGTCTCCCGTTACTCCTGGACTGAGTACAGGGAGAGCATTGCCGAGTTAATTCTGATCGGAGCTAGTGACTGACAACAAGAGTACACGTGTAAAATCTGAAAAGCCGGCCTTATGGTCGGTTTTTCTGTTTTGGGCTACGAATGACCTGCAGCGCTCCTCATGCTCAGCAAACTAACCTAACTGGAAAATATTCCCGGCGACTCAAGCTCAGGGGAAAGTTTTACCCCACTAGCGGAAAACATTTCCTTCCAGACACACCAACATAAACACAACATACTGTTTTAAAAGGATTTTTACAATGGCTCGATTCCTGCTCAAAGGGAATCATGATTGAACCTACAAATGGAGCCGGCCTATCCGGCATCACTGGAAAATCAGCCAAGAAGGGGACAAACGGTCTCTTCTCCAAATTACTGGCCATGCTTGAAAAACAGACTGAAGCCTCTGCCAAGGGTAAAGGTTTACAGGCAAACGCTACCGGCCTAAGCAAAGGCAAAAGTTTACAGTTAAACGCTACAGAGCTGAGCAAAGCTAAAGTTACAACAATCATATCTGATAAAGGCGAAGCTCTGATTACAGGGAAAGGTAAAGCCGGCGGCAAAACATTTGCCGAGGAAACAGCCACACCATTGATTTCAGCTAACATCATCATTGACCCTGCAACACAGCAGATTAAAAAGGGCGGAAAAGCAGCTTCCGTCAATGTTCTGATTGCAGAGCAGAAATCAGGTCTGAAAGGGCAAACACCCGACACCACCTTAAAGCAAGCCTTGCTAGCAGGAGGCACAGTGGCAGCGGGGAAATCCGCAGACACTGAAGAAGCAGAACAGCCCTTACTATTAAACAGTAAAACATCTGCTCTAGAAGCAAAAGGTGCCGCATTAGGCGTGCAGAAAGAAACAAAGACCGTCGCATCTACAACCGACTTCGAACAGCTGCTCAGCACTGCTGATAAACCTGATAAGACAACGACTGCAAAGGTCGCATCTCAAGCAGGCACGGAATTAAATGCACAGAAAATGAGCATAGCTGGCTCAGCAACTACTGCTGAGCAAAAGGTCGCGGCTCCTTTATTAAATGAACAGGCAAAAGCCACAGTAACAGCGACTCAGAGCAAAGTTTCACTGGATGAGAAGCCTGACCTGCAACAAAAACCTGAAACAGCCAATGTGCTGGCAGGAGCTCAGCAGCAACAGGCTAAACCGGTCCAACTCCAGCAAGGTCAGAACACAGCTGTTACCAGTGCCAGTGCCACTGCAACAGCAGTCCAGACCAGCGGCTCTGATGCCTCACTGGCTGATTCAGGCTCCGGATCTTCAGACAAAGGTGGTCAGGATGCCCGTAACCTCTCAGCACTTAGCGGTGATGCAAAATCCTCTGGCAGCACAACATCTGCCAATTCAAACTTCCAGAGCTATATGACCGGCAAAGCCACACCAACCATGTCTGTATTCGACAGCATGAAACATATCGCACAGTCAGCAGCCAACGGTCAGACCAAGCTGGAGATTCAGCTGGATCCGGTAAATCTGGGTAAAATCCAAATCACCCTGCAAACCGATGCGGCCAAACAACTTCAGGTTCATATGGTTGTCGACCAAAATGCAACACGCACGAGTATCGAACAGCAATTGCCCCTACTGCGTAATGCGCTTGCACAACAGGGCTTTGATCTCTCCGGTTTCTCCATGGGTTCCAATGGCCAGCAGGGCACCTCCGCTGACAACAGTGGTCACAGTGGATCCGGAAACAACACAAACAGTGGTGACAACGTTACTGCAAGCAACTCGACCAACATTTCTGAGCAGCCTTCCGGCAGAACAGCCGATGGCGGCCTGAGTATTCGGGTTTAGGAGTAAATTATGGCCTTAACATCTTCAATCGCACCCTCAGCAGATCCGGTCTATGTAAACCCGGTCAAAAAGAATGATCTGGGGGAGAAAGATATATTCCTCAAACTGCTTGTCGCGCAGATGGAACACCAGGATCCCCTCAAACCGCAGGATGCAACACAGATGTCATCACAGTTGGCGCAGTTCAATATGGTTGAGCAGCAGACCACAAGTAATCAGCTATTAGAGCAATTGGTCGCAGCAGGCGGCAATAATGCAACGCCTGTCAACAGTGGTGCGGATTACCTCGGTCATAGTGTGAGTGTTGAGCAAAATCAGATCTACTATAACGGCACCAATCAAACATTTTCTGCCGTACTCAGTGAGCCTGCAGCAGGGGCAATCGTGAATGTCTTCAATAGTAGTGGCGAACCGGTAAAAACCATGTCCTTATCCAATCTGGCGCCGGGTGGCAACCAGATCACCTGGGATGGAACCATCGATTCAGGAGCACAGGCCCCACAGGGTAATTACACGATTGAGATCACAGCACTGAACCTTAATGGCGGCACTTTACCAGCATCAATCCAACGTTCCGGAATTGTGGATGCAGTGCGCTTCACACCCACTGGAACCGAATTAATGGTGGGCGGCGTTGCCGCATCACTGAATCAAATCACAGAAATCCGCTTGTAAGCGGCAACATATAAGGAGTAAATCATGGGTATTTATAATGCACTCTACATCGGCGCTTCAGGTCTTTCATCTTTCGGTGAGGCTGTGCGTGTGGTTGGTGATAACATCGCCAACGTCAACTCTCTGGGCTTTAAAAGTCAGAATGTAAACTTTTCAGACGTACTTTCACAAACCGTGGGTGTATCACGATCCAATATTGCCAACCAGGTAGGTAACGGTGCTCGTATCGCCTCCATCACCCGTGACCAGCAGCAGGGCTCCTTGCAGAACACCACCAGTCCTACCGACATGGCGATTAACGGTAATGGTCTGTTTGCGATGCGCGACCCGGCAACAAACCAGCTGGCCTACACCCGGGCTGGTGCTTTCATTCTGGACAAAGATTTCAACCTTATTGATGCCCAGGGCAACGTGGTTCAGGGGTTTGCAATTGACCAGGCAAGCGGCACTGCAACCGGTAATGTCGGAGATATCACCTTCGCCAATCTGGCTGCACAGGCACAATCCACCTCTGCAGTTACTGCAGCTGTAACGCTGGACTCCAATGCCACAATACTGCCTACAGGCACAATCTTTGACCCCAACAATCCAAGTTCCTTCCATTATAAAAGTGACGTAAACGTCTTTGACTCGCTAGGCCAAACCCACGCCACGAGCATTCAATTCACCAAAGTAGGACAGGATGCCTCAGGTAACATCGTCTGGGACTGGCATGCATCTGTTGATGGTGGCGAACTGACAGGCGGGACTCCCGGTACTGCTACACCAGTTGGCGGTGGAGCAGCCGCAGCCTCGGCCGTTAACCCTGCTGCTGCTGCTGTCCCAGATAACACATCTGGCCTGTTCACTCCGGTCGGTACCGACATTACAGCTGCTGCTGTAACGACCTTCTCACCAACGGCTCTGGGCGCAACATATACACTTGACACCACCGCGGCAGGCATCACTACCGTCACATCCAGTGTTCCCGGCGTAACAGGTACAGGTACCTTCGCAGCTGGCCTGAATGAAGCCATCGCCCTGAGTGATGGTACTATTGTTACCGTCACCTATGGTGCTGCGAATGTTGGTGGTGCTGCAGGTGCAATCGCCGCTACAACCGGGGGGACACCTGCAACAGCAGCGATTGTTACTACCGTCGGACCACAGTCTCTGGTTTTCGGACCTAGCGGTGAACTGGTGCAGGAGAATTCACCTGCACTAACATTCAGCTGGGCTAATGCCACACCAAGTACCGTCTCCCTGGACTTCGGTAATGCCGCAGGTCAGGGCGCTCTCTATCCTGTTCTGACTGCTGATGGTGGACAGGGCATTACAGGTACTGGTCTTGAAGCAACCGTTCAGGTGGCCGGTTCATTCGCCACCCGCCAGATGACACGTGATGGCTTTGCATCGGGCTTCCTGGATAAACTGGAAACAGACTCTTCAGGCAAGATTTTCGGTGTGTTCACCAACGGTCAGCGTCGTGGTCTCTATCAGGTTGCTCTGGCTAACTTCCCGAATGATGCCGTACTCAACCATATCGGTAGTAACTTGCTGCAGGAGAGTATTGCATCAGGTTCACCAGTACTTGGCCTGCCTGGAGCCGGTGGCATGGGTACCATCTCACCATTTGCACTGGAGCAATCCAACGTGGATCTGGCTGCTGAATTCGTAAAACTCATCGTGGTACAGCGTGGTTATGAAGCCAACTCAAAAACCATCCTGACTACCGACCAGATGTTATCCTCTTTGATGCAGATCAAGCGATAAGCGCTTGAACTAAGGCATCAACAACGGGCAGGAGATGGATCTCCTGCCTTTTTCACTTCCCTCACCAGAATCATCTCTATGTTGATTCAGGGATATATCACAACCGCTTCTCCCGCAACTGGCCTGCTTTGTGCTAATCTAAACAGACCTGTTCGCCGCCGATCATGAACAGGCGCAACAACCGTGAGGAGTAAACACTGTCTAGCAGAATCACCAAACTCTGGTTCCTTGTCTGGTTAAGCCTCGCTGTTTCCATTTCAACAGCGGGAAACGCCGGGTTTTCTCCGGAATTCCTTAATAACATCTCTAATGAATTCGGTCACAGGGCCAAAGAGCGTATCATCTCCTGGCAGGAATTGATCGAAAAAAATCAGGGCGAAAGTGAATGGCACACCATCCATACCGTCAATGATTTCTTTAACAGCGTACAGTTCATCTCCGATCAGCGTCACTGGGGGCGCGCCGACTACTGGGCTACACCGGTAGAACTGCTTTCCACCAATGGTGGCGACTGCGAAGATTTCTCTATCGCCAAATACTTTACCCTGCTTGAGCTTGGTGTTCCCGATGAACGATTGCGTATCACCTATGTCAAAGCGCTGAAGCTGAATCAGGCACACATGGTATTGGCCTATTACGAAACGCCGGAGAGCGAACCGATGATTCTTGATAACCTGATTGCCAGGATCAAGAGTGCCTCCAAACGTACCGATTTGCTGCCTGTTTACAGTTTTAATGGTAATAATCTGTGGATGTCCAAGGAACGCGGTCAGGGGCGTAAGGTTGCCGGTGGCTCCCAGCGCATCAACCTATGGCGCGATCTCAATGTACGTATGAAACAGGAAAGAGAGCTTGGCAGTAGCTATACGGCTACAGCCATGCCTAGATAGAGAGGAAACAGTTATGACACTAGCAAGGCAACTCTACGCACTCATATTTTTCATCTCGGTCATAATGGGGATTGGCACCCTCTACATCAGCGTTGATAACACCCGCTCCTATCTCATGCTGCAACTGGCCTCACAAACGCAGAACGCTGCCAATTCTCTAGGTATGTCACTGGTCCCATATATGAAAGAGCGTGATATTGCGGCTATGGACACAATGATCAATGCAGTGTTTGACAGCGGTTATTATCAATCACTCTCACTGAAAAACATGGCTGGCGAATCCCTGATTGAACGCGAAAACAGCACCAGCATCGAAGGTGTACCGCAATGGTTTATCAACAACCTGAAGCTGGAAACAGCCACAGCAGATTCAGTCATCACAACCGGCTGGACACAGTCAGGAACATTGAAGCTGGTAGCCCATCCCGGTTTTGCCTATAAAAAACTATGGCAGACACTAATAGAAACCAGCTACCTGGCACTGCTGGTCTTTATCATCTCATTCCTGCTGGCATTTTTCGTCTTAAAAGCCATCCTGAGACCGCTGGATGCAGTAGAGAGGCAGGCACTGGCTATTTGCGAACGCGAATTCTCCGTCGTGCATGACATCCCGAAAACCAGAGAACTGAAACAGGTCGTCGTGGCTATGAATAAAATGGCTGCCAAGGTGCAGGGTTTCATATCCATACTTACTGAACGGGCTGAAAAATATCGTAAAGAAGCTCATTACGATGAGATGACGCATCTGATGAACCGCATCGGCTTTAAAGCCGTCGTGGAGAACTGCATTCAAGATCGTGAACACGGCGGCACAGGCTTTGTAGCTGTCGTTCGCCTTACTGATTTTGCGAGATACAACAAGTTACACGGCCATCAGGATGGCGATGAACTGATCAGGGAGGTTGCGACACTGATCGACAAGCTGTGCGATAATTGCCCCGGCTCAACTGCCGGGCGTATTGGTGGCGTCGATTTCGCTATACTACTGCCCCTTGCCGACAAAAGTGCAGCCGACCTCTTCGGCCATGAACTCTCCCGAACACTTGATGGTATGAGCTCCAACCATGGTGTTAGCAGTATTGGTCATATCGGCCTGGCCACCTTTCATAGGAAAAGTATGTTTGGGGATCTTCTGGCTGATGCAGACACTGCACTCGCCTCTGCCCAGAGTCAGGGTAGCAATGAATACAACATTCTCAGTTCAAATAGTGATGCCATGGGTAATCAGGCCTGGGAGGAGCTCATCCACAATGCCCTGTCGCACAATCATGTGCGCTTTATCACCCAGCCGGTCATGAATCAACATTCAAAAGCTATCTACAGTGAACTTCTGATGCGTGTGAAAAATGGGGATGGCAAGGAGATCCGTCCCGGTCCATTTGCAGCCATGGCAGAACGACTATCACTGAACGAAGCGCTGGATCGCTTCGTCATTGGGCATGCCACCAGCGTACTTGAACAGGCTACAGATCAGGAATCAGTACTTGGCATTAACATCTCTGCTGGTTCAGTGAAAACGTCTACGTTCTCCGGCTGGCTGGATGGACATCTTCGGTCACACCCGAAGGTCGCCTCACGACTGGTATTTGAAATCACCGAACATGGTGTCCTGCAAAGCTATGGTGAGGCCAATCACTTTGTGGATATTGCACATGCTCACGGTGCCCGGGTAGTGATGGAGCATTTTGGTACACGTTTGAGTTCCTTCCAGACACTACGGCAACTGAAACTCGATTATATTAAGCTCGACGGCAGCTTTATCAGAAACATTGCAGATAACAGCGACAACCGTTTCTTCCTGCAAACTGTGACTGATATTGCCCACGGACTGGATATTCAGGTGATTGCTGAACATGTGGAAACCGATGCGGATTATCAAACACTGCAAGCTTTAGGTATCAATGCTATGCAGGGCTATTACTTTGGAGAGCCTCAACCGATGAGTTAAGGATGCTATGCAGCGGAGAGCATATAAAGCGCGGCCTCTACTGACTTGTTTCTAATACCTACTCTCAGTTACATACCTCTACTGAGAATCACCAACAAAAAGCAACAGCTAAGACCTGCAAGGACCAACAGTGCAGCAGATAACTTCTGTTTGCCGCTTTCACTAAGAGCGTATTTATGATTGTCATTGATATGGAAAATACTTTGCATAACCATCCTCCTTACAGTCTGGATGGTTAGAGCATCTGCCTCAGAAAAAAACCGCAATGTGACCCATGTCACACACTCTCAAGGTTGGTTCATTCTGCCACACCCTCTATACTGGAACTTCAATAGCGTGAACAAGGGCAGTCAGCATCCCGTTCACAGGTGCTGAAAGCCCCAGTTCAGCACTTCTTTTGGCCACGTAACCATTGATAAAGTCAATTTCCGTGAGATGTCCTGCATCAAAATCCTGCCACATACTGGTCTTCACAGGCCCCATCGCCAGCGTCATTTCAATATGTTTATCAATATCGCGCTCATCAATAGCAATGCCAAGAACCCGTGCAAGTGCCACGGCCTCTGTCATCGCAGCACGCACGATGCTCACGGTCTCATCATCAGCAGCGATCACACGGGCATAGCGTTTTGTAATGGCCGTGATGGCATTGAACCCACAATTCCACAACAACTTACGCCATAACATGCTCGCAGCATCCTTATCCTCCCGTGAGGAAACACCGGCTTCGTTCAAGACCAACAGCAGTGGATCAACATATAATAACCCAGCCCCTTCTTGCCACCGACCCAGGCGTATCCCCCCGGCAGCGGAATGAATCACATGCCCGGGTGCTTCCACTCTTGCTCCAATAAAAGCTGTTCCCGCCACTACAGCCAACTCGGGAAACATTTCAGCCACGATATCAGCAGCCTGCACACCGTTCTGTAGTGTTACCAGCAACATATCAGGGCTAACCACCGGTCTGATTGCCGACAACATGGCTGGCAACCCGGTCATCTTGCAGCTCAGCACTATCACCTGACAATCCGACAGATCATTCACATCATCACTGGCATGCACCTCTATCCGATGCCGCTCTCCTTCGGATTCATGCAATAAACCCTGCTGCTGTATCACACGCAGATGCTCACCTCTTGCCAGCAATTGAACATCATTTCCAGCCTGTCCCAGTTTGCTACCGTAATGGCATCCGACAGCCCCTGCTCCTGCAAAACCAATCTTCAACAGATACCTCCATGACCCGATCACAATCCGGCGCTATGCTTCGCACTCTGCAAAAAGCTTACATTCAGGAGATCACCATGCCAAAAGATACCTTACGCAACGATGCATTTGAGTATCACCGCTCTCCGACACCGGGTAAAATCAGTGTCCAGCCAACCAAACCATGCCTGACGCAACGTGACCTGGCCCTGGCCTACAGCCCCGGCGTTGCCGAACCCTGCCTTGCCATTGCAGAGAACCCTGACCTCGCTGATGAGTTTACCTCACGAGCCAATCTTGTCGCTGTTATCAGTAACGGTACGGCCGTACTTGGACTGGGCAATATTGGTGCATTGGCCGGAAAACCGGTGATGGAGGGCAAGGGCGTACTATTCAAACGCTTTGCCGATATTGATGTGTTTGATATTGAACTGGCCGAAACTGATCCGATGAAGTTTGTTGAAACCGTTGAACGCATGGAGCCCACCTTCGGCGGCATCAACCTTGAAGATATCAAAGCGCCTGAATGTTTTATTATTGAAGAAGAACTGAAAAAACGCATGAATATTCCTGTTCTTCATGATGATCAGCACGGCACAGCTGTGATTACTGCCGCTGCCTTCATCAATGCCCTGATCCTGCAAAAAAAGAACATTGAAGACGTTACCATCGTCTGTCTTGGTGCAGGAGCTGCAGGCTTTGCCTGCATGAAACTGATCGAAGAGCTTGGTGCCAAGCGCGAAAACATCCTCTTCCTCGACCGTAAAGGTCTCATCAGCAAAGACAGGGATGAAGAGCTCCCCCCCCACAAAGCCTATTTTGCCAGTGACCGTCCAAGCTGTTCACTTGAAGAGGCTATGGTTGGTACCGATGTATTTGTCGGGCTATCTCAGGGCAACATGGTCACCCCTGAAATGCTCCGGTCTATGGCTGACAAACCTATCGTATTTGCCATGGCCAACCCGGACCCTGAAATCGCCTACGATATTGCCATGTCATCACGTGATGACCTGATCATGGCCACAGGTCGCTCCGATCACCCTAATCAGGTGAATAATGTGCTGGGCTTCCCGTTCCTGTTCCGAGGTGCGCTCGATGCCCGGGCTACCGCATTCAATGAAGAGATGAAGATGGCCGCTGTGCATGCACTGGCTGAATTGGCACGTGAAGATGTGCCTGCATCTGTACTGAAAGCCTATGGCCTGAAAGAACTGCATTTCGGTCCTGAATACATACTGCCAAAGCCATTCGATCCGCGTCTTATTGAGGTGGTTCCGGTTGCCGTAGCCAAAGCTGCCACCGAAACCGGTGTTGCACGCAAACCGCTGCTGGATGCAGAAACCTATGCCCATGATCTGGCCGGTCGTATCGACAGCTCTCGCCTGTTCATGCGCATGATCACTGATAAAGCCAAAGTAAACCCACTGCGTCTGGTGCTTCCCGAAGGTGAAGATGAGACTGTATTGCGTGCCGCCATAGAAATGAAAGAGTCCGGTATTGCCACCCCTATTCTAATCGGCCGTAAAAAACAGGTAGCTGCGCTGTGTAAACATGCCCAACTGGATCTCGACGGCATTGAGTTGATTGATCCGCTGGCTGAGGATAGCCGCCTTTCAAGCTTGGCAGATGCCTACTACTCAGATCGCAAACGTCACGGCGTATTACCTGAAGATGCACTGAAAACCCTGCGCAGCGATATCAATATTCTAGGTGCGATGCTGGTTCGTCAGGGCATGGCCGATGGCATGCTCTCCGGACGCACTGCCCACTACCCCAACGTACTGCGTCCTCTATTGCAGGTACTCGGCCACGATGACAACGGCGTACATCACCATGTCTATGGCATGTATATTATGATCATGGAAAACGCAGCCTACTTCCTGGCTGATTGTACGGTAAATGTGGAGATGAATGCGGAGCAACTGGCTGAACTCGCCGAACTTGCAGCCGATACCGCCACCGCTCTTGGCATTGAACCACGCGTAGGCATGCTCTCATTCTCTAACTTCGGCAGTGCTGATCATCCGGAAACCCGTAAAGTGGCCGAAGCCACACAGATGCTACATGAACGTGCTCCGAGTCTGGTGGTAGACGGTGAAATGCAGGCTGACACTGCGGTAAATGCAGCTGTACTCAAACAGTACGCGTTTAGCAAACTGAAAGAGCCGGCTAATGTACTGGTCTTCCCGACCATGCAGGCAGGTAATATCTCCTACAAACTATTGCGTGAACTCGGTGGAGGCACTGCCATCGGCCCTATTCTGCTGGGCCTGCCGCATCAGGCGCATGTGCTTCAAACCGGGGCCAGTGTGGATGATATCGTCAATATGGCAGCTATTGCCGCAGCACGAGCAGTCGACACATAAATAAAAAAGCTGGAGGGAATAATTCCCTTCAGCCTTTTACTATTTCTGAATATTCACCGATAAACACACCACTTGCGACAACATGGTTTATCATCACTCATGCAGTTACGTATCTCTCAGGTCCCAGTGTTTCGACCGCCTCAGTGACCAGTTCTTCCTGCTGACAGTCCTGGGCAATGCTCGCCAGAAAAATCCACAAATGATTTTCATCCTCGAAATGAGCCTGAATTCCCATATAGTTTATGGTCACACCGTATAAAATATTCTTCGCATGAATTATGGTGGATTCTGAAAAGTGGTTAGCGATTCTCTTTGCTCGAAATGGGTTCACCAGCTATCTCCTCGCTCACTCTCTTACATCGATGAGAAGGGTATGCACCCCCTCATGTTTCTCCCCATGTTATAACGTTGAAAAAACAATGTTTTTCACTTGAAGGGGGAAAGTAAAGACAGGGGAAATATACAGCTAATCTCATCGGAACATATCCGGGATAATACCGTGCTTAATACGTTAAGCGCTGTAGCCCAACATTCGAATAATTCACAGAGAAGGTGAACAAGCTCTTAAACCATCGTTTAGAAACCTCTTTTGAAAAGAGAATCAGCCTCGAGGCAGGAAAGACTTGGGATTAATCAATTTACCGAAACGGCGTACTTCATAGTGCAAATGTGGGCCGGTTGAACGCCCCGTAGAACCGATACGCCCTAACAATGCGTTGAAACCAACCACATCACCAACCTCTACCAGCAGGCTACCCATATGAGCATAGCGCGTCTTGTAACCGTGGCCATGTTCAATATCAACGACATAACCGAAATCTTTCATCTTATCAGCAAAAGTCACCACACCTCGACTCGCAGCCAGAATCGGTGCACCAAAGCGGTTGGCAATATCCACGCCATAATGCTGGGAAGGAGAACCATTAAACGGATCAAACCGTGGGCCAAATCGTGAACTGATCCAGCCGCCTTCAGTTGGCCATGCATGCGGTCTCGCAGCCAGAGCATCACGTTCACCCTCTAGCATAAAATCGACAGCTGTAAGCTGTGTTCCCAGCTGTTTCAACCTGTCATCGAGATGATTCATGCGACCTTCAAGGTCAGCACCGGCATATTGTTGCACAGGCTGTTGGCGTGGCCCGCCCAATGCAGGTTCAAGTCCAAAATCGAATTCAGCTTTATCCAGTGATGCTACATCTACCAGTCTGGTGCCAAGCAGGTCCAAGCGGGAAATGCGTGCCTGCATCTGCCCTAGCGTGCGGGCATAGAATGCCAGCTTCTGCTCATCAGCCAACAACTTCTGCTTGAGCTCTGCATGTTTCGCATCACTGCGAAGCTGAGCATGATCCAGCGCATATTGTGTCTGCTGCAGTGTCGTTGCCAGCTGCCCTGTCTGATAAGTGCTGTATATGCCCCACAGACCAAATCCAAACAGTGTTGAAAACAGGCATAGACCTGCCAACAAGGTCTTGCGACCCAGAACAACACCAAAAACCTGACCGGAAGAAGAGGCAGATATCATCAATGGCTTTTTAAACTTCAACAAACACTCTTCTCCCTGGTTTCGCTACACAAAATCGAGCAGAGAACATCAGTTATTGTCCCTGCCCTGGCGGATCATCCCACCATAGCGCGAGGGAAGTTAACTATAATTGACTGATTTCTCAAAGTTTTTATGCTTGGCATATGCAATCAAGCAAGTTTCCAGCACATAACATCTCTATTTATCGGCACTGTATGCAGCAACTTATCCATCAGGCACTGCTTCTGGAGCAGGCTGATTGCCGTGGTTTTCTTGCCGGATCAGGCCATACAATCCAGGCCACAGTCACTGAGGCTGATAGCGCAAGAGCTATAACCCCTACAACGCTACAAGGCATCTACCACAGCACTGATGATCAGGGGCAACCTGACCTTGAAGCCGTCACTCTTTTACAACAACGATTTACAGCGTTAACAGGCCGCTTTCCCGACTACTATATGGTTCTGCAATGCGCCCATAAAGGAAGAATGGATGCCCTGTTGTTTAGCGACCGCGAGTTAACCCGGCCTCTGGACCTCGAGATGCAGGAGGATGGTGACCTGTACCCCATCCCTGCCAGCAGTTAGGCTTTAGCACATGCGAATCTGTCATGTCGGACTGAATCATAAAACCGCACCGGTTGAGTTGCGCGAACGCCTGGCCGTGGCTGAAACGGATATTTGTGATATTCTGCAAGAACGTATCCAGCAGCCCGCTATTCGTGAGGCAGCACTGCTCTCCACTTGTAACCGCGTGGAAATGACGGTTGTCACCCATGATCCTGATGCTGCAATTGCTGCAGTACATGCGTGGTTTGCAGAAACATCGGGTATGAGCTTAGAGCAGGTATGTGATCACCTCTACTCCTATACAACGGATCGCTCGATCCAGCATCTGTTTGCAGTAGCCTCCGGCCTTGATTCGCTGGTACTCGGCGAACCCCAGATTCTGGGTCAGGTAAAATCATCCTATGAAAAATCTTTGGCTGCAGGTACTGCTGGCCATGTGTTACACAGGCTTTACCAGTCCACCTTCGCTGCAGCCAAGCGGGCAAGAACTGAAACTGCAATTGGTAAGCAGGCAGTTAATATTTCATCCTGTGCTGTGGAACTGGCAAAACATATCTTCGGCGATCTCTCTGGCAAAACGGTACTCTTGATGGGTGCCGGTGAAATGGCTGAACTGGCAGCAACCCATTTCAGAGCCAATGGATGCACAGATATCCTGGTTGCCAATCGTACGCTCAAACGCGCTCAGAACCTTGCCCTTGAATATGAGGGGCACGCCCTGACTATGGAGCAACTGCCCGACTACCTTGATGCCGCTGATATCGTTGTGTCGAGTACCGGAGCCAGCACCTTTGTCCTGCTTCCCGATGTGGTAAAACAGGCCATGAAAAAACGTAAAGGCAACCCGATGTTCCTTGTCGATATTGCTGTACCACGTGATATTGATCCGCGCATCGGCGAAATTGATGGCGCATACCTGTATGATATTGATGATCTGCAGCAAGTAGTGCAGGGCAATGTCGAACATCGGCAGGAAGAGGCAGAACTGGCTCGTGGAATCCTCAAAGAAGAGGCACTCTCTTTTCTCGGCTGGTTAAAATCTCTGGAATCAGTGCCGTTAATTCGCAACATCCAGCAGCAGATGGAGCTGCGCAGGCAGGAAGAGTTTGAAAAGGCCCTGCGCTACATGAAAGATTTTGATGCTGAACAGATCGAAGCCGTTGAGCGTTTCAGCAAAGCAATGATGAAACGCTACATGCATCCGACACTGCAAACGCTGAAAATCCTGCCTGATGATATCGAAGGTGATCTGCTTATGGGCGCAACAACCCGCCTGTTCGGCCTTGATAAATCATCGGCAAACCAGCTTAGCCTTGTATCGAGCACAAAGGGGAAGAATGAACACACGTCTGGATAACATTCTCCACCGGCGCGAAGAGATCGCCATTCTGCTTTCCGACCCCGATGTCACCTCCAACAATCAGCAATTTACCAAGCTCTCCCGCGAATTTGCCGAAATTGAACCGGTTGCAGAAGAGGCTGGCCATTACCTGAAGTTAAGTGCTCAGCTTGCAGATAATCAGGAGATGATAAACGATCCTGAATGTGATTCGGAGCTCAAAGAACTGGCTCAAACCGAAATTCAGGATCTCAAAACAGCCATACAGGAAAGTGATGAAAAACTATCCCTGCTACTGCTACCCAAAGATCCGAATGACACCCGCGATATCATCATTGAAATTCGTGCCGGGACAGGCGGCGATGAAGCCGCACTGTTCGCCGCCAACCTGTTTCGCATGTACTGCCGTTATGCGGAAACACTGGGCTTCAAAGTCGAAATACTCACCTCCAATGGTACCGGCATCGGTGGCTATAAAGAGGTGGTTGCACAGATTACCGGTCAGGGTGTATTTTCAAAATTTAAATTTGAATCCGGCGTACACCGCGTGCAACGTGTCCCTGAAACCGAATCCGGTGGCCGCATTCACACCTCAGCCTGTACCGTTGCCATACTGCCTGTGGCTGAAGAGGTGGATATTACGATTCGACCCGATGATATTCGCATTGATGTCTATCGTGCCTCCGGTGCCGGTGGACAGCATGTGAACAAAACCGAATCGGCTGTGCGCATCACACATGCACCAAGTGGCATTGTTGTAACCTGTCAGGATCAGGCCAGCCAGCATAAAAACAAGGCTCAGGCCATGAAAGTGCTGCAAGCACGCCTGTTTGATAAAGAACAGTCAGAACTCAATAGCGAGCGTGCCGAAGCACGTAAAGATATGGTTGGATCGGGTGATCGCTCCGAGCGCATCCGTACATACAACTACCCGCAGGGGCGTGTCACCGATCACAGAATTAATCTGACGCTGTACAAACTGGATCAGATTATGGGTGGTGAGATGAATGAGTTAATTGATGCGATTATCACCCATCATCAAGCTGAACTTCTGGCAGCCCAGGGTTAACAGGTGTGAAAACGCGCGAACTGCTACGCCGCGCCGCTGCAAGATTACAGGATGCAGCATGCGACGCGCCGAGACTTGATGCTGAACTGCTGCTGATGTCCGCCTGGTCTGCAGGACGTACCGAACTGATTATCCGGGCCCTTGATGAGGTACCCCAATCCATTGTCGAACATTTTGAAAACATGCTCTCACGCCGGGAAAAGCGTGAACCACTGGCATATATTACCGGTGAAAAAGAGTTCTGGTCGCGCCCGTTTCACGTCACATCCGATGTATTGATTCCCAGGCCTGAAACCGAGCACCTGATCGAGGCTGTGATCGAATCATTTCCTGATCAGCAGGGGCATTACCATTTCTGTGATATAGGCACCGGATCCGGCTGTATCGCCATAACACTGGCCTGTGAATATCCCAATGCACTGGTCACAGCAACCGACATCTCCACTGCTGCCCTAAAAATCGCACAACACAACGCCGTAGCGCTAGGCGTATCTCAACGCCTGACATGGCGTAGTGGTGATATGCTGAATGCCTTATCCGGGGAGGATCGCCCCTATAATGCTATGCTTTCCAACCCTCCTTATGTTGCGCTGCATGAAATGGCAGAACTGGAGTCTGAGTTGGATCATGAACCGGAAGGTGCGCTTACTGATGGTGGAGATGGCCTCTCTTTTTTGGCCACTATATTGAATGAAGCCCCTGCACGACTGAAAAAACATGGGGTTATTATTGTCGAAACAGGCACCTGTGGACTGCCGCAAACACCGGAAAGGTTAGTTTTGGATAAAAGTATTTATGATCTTGCAGGCCTGCTTCGTGGTGCGCGCTACAGACTTGGAGATTAACAATAGGCTTAACGGCGGATCAATTTGAGTTGCAGCGCCTCATAAACGGCTTCAGAACGCGACTGCACGCCAAGCTTTTTGTAGACGCGCTTGCCGTATGTTTTGGCCGTAGAAGTGCCACAATCCAGCATTTCGGCTATTTCTGTATAATTATAACCCTTGAACAACATCTGCAAGACTTCCATTTCCCGACTCGACAGGGCCAGTTCGCGAATGGCAGCAGCAGACTCCTTATCCGGCCCAATAATTGGAACCTTATCCTGCAACACCTTTTCTACTGTAGAAATCAGTTCAGCTTTCCTTACCGGTTTGGTCAGATAATCGGAAGCCTTGATACGCAGTGCCTGTACCGCCGAATCTGTGCAGGGGTAACTGGTCATAATGATGATACCACAGTCTGTACAGACTGAGCGTACATATTCAAGAATATCAAAGCCGCTGTAATTGCAATCAACAAAGACAAGATCCATCATGACCAATGCATAATTTTCACGTTGCATTGACGATTTCACAGCATCAAAATTCTCCGCCACACTCACCTGATACCCATGAGCGACAAGCGCATGCTCAAGATAGAGTCGCGTTACCTCATCATCATCAACAACCAGAATCCTTCTGCCTGTGACCTCGGATTCCGGGGTCCTGAGTGATTTATCATTCTGCAAACCGACTACCCCTTCCTCCTTTTACTTCAATAACTGCCCTATTTTGCCTTGCATTTGAGTAAGCAGCAAGTTCATTCAAAAAAAGCGCCCCGCACTTTTGAAGTACGGGGCGCTTTGTATCAGCTCAAAAACAGCTTATCAGTGACTGCAGCCTTCTCCATGCACATGACCATGCTCAAGCTCATCTTCACTGGCATCGCGAACTTCCATCACACTGACATCAAAGTTCAGTCGCTCACCGGCAAGGGGATGGTTACCGTCTATCGTCACATCATCACCATCAACCTTGGCTACACGTACAACCTGAATACCATCGGCTGTTTCTGCCTGAAACTGCATGCCTGCCTCAATCTTCTCAGCACCCTGGAACATGCTGCCTGGAACAACCTGAGTCAGTGCCTCATTGTATTCGCCATATCCATCAGCAGGCTCAATCGTCACATTCAGTGCATCACCTGTAATTTTACCCTCAAGAGCCTGCTCCAGACCCGGGATAATATTCTGCGCACCATGCAGATAAACCAGTGGCTCGCCACCCTTTGATGAATCGATCACTTCCCCGGTGTCATTGGTCAGGGTATAATCGAATGAAACAACTTTATTATTGGCAATCTGCATAAAGAACTCCTTTTTTTGGCACGCGAACCTACGCAAAGCCCTGCAGCACACAAGGCTCAACCACTCTTCGCCTTCACGTATAGCAGCGGGAAGGCATCTTCACACATGCCCAACACTTGCATTTCCCCTTGCAGATGTTTTCGTGTCAGTGGAATTTCATCAAGAAACTGTAGCTTGCCATCACGATATGCCAGACGTCCAAAAATACCGATGGCTTTGATATGTCGTTGCAGAGCAGTCAGACGCAGGGCCTTATGCCAATCAGAAAATCCGGCAAACGCTACAGCATGTTCCTCAGGCAAAGCCTCATAAAATCGCCTGCTCCACATCAACCGCTCTGTTTCCGGGTAGTCCTGATAGCAATCATACAACAAGGATGCCAGATCATAAGTAACAGGACCGAGAACTGCATCCTGATAGTCGATAATACCCAGAGGCGGCTTGCCACCCTGCAACATCAGGTTTCGGCTATGATAATCAAGATGCACAGGCACACGCGGCAACGATTCAAGCCTTGTCAGCACTGCGGAGAGTGATTGATGAAATTCAATACGCTCTGATTCTGATGGCTCAAAACCTGCAACATGTGGTAGATACCAGTCGAGATAAAGCGCACATTCCCGGGTCATGCGCTCAACGTCAAACAGCGGCAATGCCATTGGTGGAGCTGAAGCCTGAAGCAGGTGCAGCTGCCGTAACGCATCTTCAAACAAAGGGGCTAGATCTCCCCCTTCTTCTTTACAGGTCGACCACAAGACATTGCCGAAATCTTCCAGCAACAGAAAACCCTGATGAATATCTTTCGCATAACAATCCGACACATTCAGGCCCGCAGCCTCAAACCAGTCGCGCACGGCAAGGAATGGGGTCACATCCTCATGCGGCGGTGGAGCGTCCATCAGCACATAATTGTTATCCGCATGACTTACACGGAAATAACAGCGAAACGATGCATCTCCAGCCAAAGGTGTAATACTATAATCACCATTGAACTGCTCTTTCAGCCACTGTTCGCGTATAACTTGCCTGTCAGCCCCCCCGAACAAGAAGACCTCTGATATCCACTTTTTTCTGAATCTCTTTCACAGCATCTCTGCCGGATTCTTTATTCGCATAGGGACCTGCATATACCCTGAACCACTGTCCACGCCCTTCTAAATCCACGCCACGCACAAATGATGACAGGCCTGATTTTTTCAACTTTTGCTGCATCACTACAGCTTCCGCACGGGTTTTAAAGGAGGCAAGCTGAACCTTGTAAGCGGCATCAGCTGTACTTTTTTCAGCAGGGGCGATGCTAGTCGGGGCCACCACCGGAGCTGCATCAGGTATTTCGGCCGTAGTGTGCTGCATAGCACGTGCCGCTGCAGGTTTTGTTTCTGCAACAGGTGCCGGTGTAACCGACTGCTCCGGCAGTTCCTGGTAAAATTTTAACGCACCAATTTTTGTATACGCCCCCTGCTTCGCCCGCTCCTGCAGGCTCTCTACCTGCTCCTGCAATTCGTCTATTTTTGCCTGTAGCAGCACAGAATCCGCCTCTTTCCCTGCCAACTGCGACTTCACAGCATCCAGATCCGATCGATCCACACTGTTCTCGCTGACAGGTTTATCTCCGCCCAACCAGTAGCCGCCTGCAAAACAGAGCAGTGCTATCAAAACAATGCCAAATGCAGGTAAACTGGAACTGGAACTGCTACTTTTGGACTCAGCTTTCGCTGAAGCCTGTAGCTTTGCATAATCCTTCTTCGCCATCTAAAAGCTCTCTTTCGGGAACAATGAAATCACATACGTTCGGGTGTAGAGACACCCAGCACAGAGAGTGCATTGCGAATGACCTGACCAACAGCGGTAATCAACAGCATGCGGGCACGGGTAAGCACAACATCATCTGTAACAACACGGTTTTTATGATAAAAACTATGGAAGTCAGCTGCCAGACGCATGGCAAAGGTCGCTACGCGATAAGCTTCCAATCGATCAGCCGCCTTCTGTAAGGCTTCCGGATAGGCCAGCAGATGCGCAACCAGACGTTGCTCTTCATGAGCGGTCAACACGGAGACATCCACAGCATTCAACTCACCGATGGCATGCCCCTCATCCTCAGCCTTACGCAGAATCGCGTTGATACGGGCATAGGCGTACTGCACATAATAGACAGGGTTTTCATCATTCTTCTGCTTGGCTGCTTCCAGATCAAAATCAAGCTGAGACTCAACCCTGCGCGTCATGAAATTAAAACGTACCGCATCAGAGCCTACTTCATCCACCACTTCCCGCAGTGTTACAAATGTACCAGCGCGTTTGGACATCTTCACTGGTTTCCCGTCACGCGTCAGATTCACCATCTGAACCAGCAGCACATCCGGTTGCGCTTCACGCTCAGTCAGGGCCTTCATAGCAGCCTGAACACGCGACACATAACCGCCGTGGTCTGCTCCCCAAACATCAATCATACGATCAAACCCGCGTTGGAATTTATCATAATGATAAGCAATATCAGCAGCGAAATAGGTCGGAGCTCCATCCTGCTTGGCCAACGGTCGATCCACATCATCACCGAAATCGGTCGTTCGAAACAGCAACTGTTCAACAGGCTTGTAGTCCTCGACCTCCTTGCCTTTTGGTGGAGGAAGGGTCCCGGTATAGACCACACCATCGGCTTTCAGATGGTCTATCAGCTCATTAACCTGCCCACTGTTGTGCAGACTCTGCTCAGAGAAATAGAGGTCAAAATTGATTCCAATAGCAGCAAGGTCACCCCGGATCATCGCCATATTGGCGGCGATGGACTCATCCCCGATCAGGCTGAAACGCTCTTCTTCAGGCATGGCACACAGGCCTTGATAATCATATTTCTTCAGCAGTTCGCGTGCAATCTGGACTATATATTCACCCGGGTATGCTGCCTCAGGGAAAGTAATTTCTTCACCCTGCAGCTCCTGCATACGCAACCAGACACTATTGGCCAAAACGCCAATCTGGACCCCGGCATCGTTGATATAATATTCCCTTGTCACATCTTTACCGACCGCGATCAGAACGCTGGCCAGCGCATCACCAACCACCGCACCACGACCATGACCAACATGCATAGGGCCTGTCGGGTTGGCAGAGACAAATTCCAGGTTCACCTTTTCAGCATCAGCTAGCACCGCTTTCTTACCATAGCTTTCACCGGCAAGAACAATCTCTTTCAATGCTGCGGCTTCTGTAGCCTGTTGCAGGCGGATATTGATGAAACCGGGACCGGCGATCTCGGCTGCTTCAACAGCAGCAGGCCACTGGACAGTCTCAAGAATGCTGGCTGCGATCTGTTGCGGACTCTTTTTGAGTATACGCGCAAGCGGCATCGCCACATTGGCAGCATAATCGCCATGCTCTTTCATCTTCGGGCGCGTCAAATGCACCTCGGGCACTACTGCATCCGGGTGTTCTTTCAGCAACTCCTCGAGAGCGACTGTTAATGCCTGTTCCAATGCCTGTTTCACGATACCTCCGGGCCAGTATTATCTGCCCATGAAAAGTTCGCGCATGTTAACCGTGAAAGGTGAAACTTTCACGGGATTAGAATTAAAATGGAACTAGCACTGGCAACTGAAAAAGGGGTCAGGGCTTGATTTGCGGATCACTATCGGCAAATTTAATCAATTTGCTCACTGTTGAATGATGCAAGTTAGCAAATTCTGCTATGGCCTGCATGGTATAACCATGTTCACAATAAGCTTCTCGCATCCACTTACTGCGCTCTTTTTCTCCCTGAGCAATCTCAGACAGTGGCAAGTGCCTTAATATAGCTTTTCTTTTTGCCACACCTATTGGGATTTCGACAATGTCCTTTTGTAACCGCCCTCTAAATTGATCATCACCCAAAACATCAGGGCCATTCAATGACAACCAGGGTGATTTACTATCTTTCTGGCCTACAAAATCTATATAGCTTCGCTGAGCTTTCACTTTGGAATCACTGAATTGTGATAGCAACCAATCAACACACAGAAAACCGGGAATCGGAACCAACCCGCTCGTTGCCAGGTAACTGCTCCACGTCCAATCGCCTATATTTTTCACCATATTTGCAGCCAGGGGATTTCGTACAATATAACGACTCAATTCAAGTAAATATGCATCTTTATCAACAATGATTGATTTAAACCTTCCCTGAAACAGATGACCTGCACGCTTATGTTTACGATTAAAGCGCTGTGTAAACATGCCATTGAGTAGACCCATGCCACGGCTTAGATTGGGTTTTGGTGTTTCAACCATCAGGTGGTAATGGTTGCTCATCAAACAATAGGCATGGCATTGCCAACCAAACCTTTCAACAGCATATTGCAACACATCAAGAAACATTTCTCGATCTTCATCATCCATATATATATCTGACTTAGCATTGCCGCGTGAGGTGACGTGATAAACTGCACCTTCATATTCAATTCGTAAGGGTCTTGCCATAATCTAAAACATATACATTCAAACTAGCATTTCAAGCCCTGACCCCTACTTTCTCTAGACCCAATTGATGTTAAGCTACTCATTATCCCTGTTGCATCACCTGCATTGTAACTATCATTCAGGCTTTGCCCAGCTTGAACCAAATCAGCTTTATTTGCTGTTTCCTCAACTTTATTTAAAAAAATTGCACTTGAAACTACCGGCATTCGTATACTCCCTTATCCTATATATGAATAAATTAAATTGATTAGAATCAACGTCCCAACAATCGTTGTTACATTCACAACCCAAGACATCAGATCTGTTCCCTTCATCAACCAACCGGTATTTCTGGAAACGTGAATCATCTCTTGCATCGGAATATCAAATTTTTCTTTTTTACTGCTCTCTTCATCATAAAGAACATGCCTTGCGTAATAATTTATAGGGTGAAGCACCATCAACAGCACTAGAGAGCAATCCCTCATTACCTCTGCATCACTAATAAGTTCGAAAAAACCAGGCTCATTAAAACTGCCCATAAATCCAAATATGGCCATAAATATTGCAAAACTTTTCACTGCTCTAGCATTTCTACGATGCGCGTGTTCTTCAAATTTAAATGTTCTAACTTCCTTAAACCTAGGGCGCCTTGATAGAGATATTCGACATACCTCGTATTTTGCAATGTAGATTGCCAGCAGTGTTGCTGCTGCTACTAAGTAACAAAGTAGACTCATGATTTTATCCCGAATAAATCCATAGGCTCTTCTTTGCGTAGATAAGACAATATCCAGATAGCAATAGCGATGGTAATTCCCTGAGTGATGATATTGCCTAAGGTGAGGTTGGAAAAAAGTGAGAAGCACCCGAAAACAACAGAGACTGCGTAAATCCCTCTTGCCAATTTATAACCCCATGTTTTTAGTGTCCACAGACCATACACGGTAACCATAAATAGGGTTCCGAGTATTGAGTAAACAACACCTGTAATCAGTGCAACAGCTGTAGTCTCTCCAGTCAAAAGCTGTGGAACCCCGACCAACAGAGAAAAGGCCGCACCGATTGCAGTATAGATTGCAATGAGAGTAACACCCCTTGGCCTTCTGATTATATTTATATCATTCACTGTATGATGCTTCCCCTTGAATCAACCAAGCATCCATTCCAATTCGAAACAGATTTATTGGCATGATAGTGTAATGTCTAAAAAAACTTTGTATGTCCCCCAAACGGACGACAAATCAGGACTAAAATGGCCTGCTTGTCGTCCGTTTGGGGGACAAATTGAAGATTCCTCTTGGAAAAGTCGAAAATAAGATATACCAGATGGAAATAATCTGTCAGGAAAATCTACTTTTTCTGATCTGATTTCTTTCCAAACCCGCGAACCCAGGTCGCATAAGTCATTGTTCCATTCTTAAACTTGCATAGATAAGTAACAGGAAGGTCCTCTTTGAAATATCCGATATCTACGAGCAGTGCATCAACTTCGATCACCTTCTCTTCCAGGTTCGACATAACCCTTGGGGAGATATTGATCGCTTCAGATGCTGGGGAGGCATTAAGCATATTTTCAGCACAGACCCGTTGCATTGATTGAAGGTTATCGTCGGCTTCGGTTAGAAGCTGGCGATTGTTTGGATCAGCCAAACTCATTTCACGCGGAGTTGTATCTGCACAACTTACTGAGATGAGCGTAATAGCTGATAATAATAGTACTCGGGTTAACATATATTCCTCTCTTATATTTTTATTCTGGGTGAACTGGGCTCTTATCCTGTTTAGATGTTTCTTCATTCGCCGCTACAAAACCCCCAATCTGGATCGTTGCATCGACTTTTAGAGCCGCAGGCATCTGATGGGTAATAAACAACATGGTGATCTTGCCTTTCAACTGATTTACTGTGGCTGCAAACACCTCTGCCGTACCAGCATCAAGACTGCTCGTCGCCTCATCGAACAGGAGGATTCTGGGGTTCTTCAGCAGGGCCCGTGC
>Ga0316204_10000471_pt1 | contig 148512 bp, 134 predicted proteins | sample 6monrhotite_MG_2_FD_205661 | JGI IMG/M metagenome (GOLD analysis project Ga0316204, IMG submission 205661) | Microbial mat bacterial communities from mineral coupon in-situ incubated in ocean water Damariscotta River, Maine, United States -... | ecosystem: Environmental > Aquatic > Marine >... | reverse complement strand
TCAATCGCCATTAGTTTAGTATTACTCATGGGTATCTCCTCCTTTTACTTAGTAGATATTTAACTATCATTACAAGTATGGCGCATTTGACGCCGCTGGGGGAGGTGTCCACTTCATCAGGCACTTTAATAATTAGCTAAAAGTGCAAGCTTTTTAATTAATTACTCGCATTTCGAAAAGTGACAAACTTGATTTTGTGGTGAACATTGAAGTTGAATAGAGTTTGGGCTCAATTTGATGAATTTCAGCCAAGTAGGATTCCTCTCTATTGAAAAGCGACTATAAAGTGACTGTCTGGCTAACACTTGGCTAACACTCTTAGGCTCTCACGGCTCTATTAAAGTTAACTTTTTGACAAGTCTTCGGCAATCATTAAACCATTTCCATCTGGGTCAAAAAATGCGGCTACCTTTACCATCCCTTCTACTTCAATTGTATCTCCTTCAAATTCAACTCCAGCTTTCTCCAGTGCCTCTCTCGATTTATCAAAATCATCGACACCAAATACCGGCATTGTATTTCCGAATTTAACATCTTGCGCTTCACCCAAGCCGATTGTAACTCCGGGAGTATTCGTGGAGAGTTCTGTCCAGCCAGCTTCGTCAACTGAAAAAATTTCTTCAAATCCCAAGTGTTTTTTGAACCAAGCAGCTGATGCAGCTCTATCTTTTACAGACAGAGCAATATTTATAGTATTATCGGGTGTAATCGTCGGCATTAGTACTCTCCTTTTGCAGTTTAATTAAAAATATAGTAAATATACTAAATGAACAAACGTCAACTTGTCAATCTATGTTCTCGAACTTGGTCTCTCACAGCACTAAGCCTAATGGCCAGTGGTGTTAGCTGTAGGGTTTCTCCGTTGGCAGCGGCTGCTGGATGCGGTCGTACTTCAATGGGTGCTAGCGTAGAGCATTTAATTTCTTTAGGGCTTCTCGAAAGAAACCCAGGGTATGGCCATCCGCTTCGCCCGGAATACCGTTTAACCCTAGGAGGTATCTATGTCGCCGAATGGGCCAAGGGCCTCAGTCATTTAATTAAGTCAGACCAGGACCAGGCATTATTGCGCAACAAATGGTCGCTGCCCTTAATTAGTTGTTTGCCTAGAGAGAGGAGATACTCAGAGATCCGTAGGGAACTTATTCCCATTACTGATCGGGCATTGTCTGGTTGCATTGCAAAACTAACAGAGCAGTCTTGGATTAGAAGAACTGTTTCAATCAAGATTTCTCCACCCACAGTAACTTATCGCACATTGAAAGCGGGTCAAAAAATACATACTCATCTTTTACAAATGCCTAAAGATGCATGTAATGTATACTAATTTAAATATACAATGGCCTAACAAAACAAGTCTTGCTGTTGGTGAAATAAATATGGATATAATAAACTAAACCATTAAACCCCAAACTAGTCGAAGGCTTCATGAGACGCGCAGATAGATTATTCCAAATTACTCAGATCCTCAGAAATCGTAGAATAACCACTGCTAAATACTTAGCTGAGCGACTAGAGGTTTCAGAGCGGACAATTTACCGTGACATTCAAGATTTAAGCCTATCTGGAATTCCAATAGAAGGTGAAGCTGGTGTTGGTTATTGTTTACGTCATAGCCTTGACGTACCTCCGATGATGTTCAATGCAGACGAGCTTGAAGCTTTAATTCTTGGGGTTAGAATGATCAAAACTTGGTCAAGCAATCAATTATCTCAATCGGCTCAAAGTGCGTTAGATAAAATTGAAGCGGTTCTGCCTAGCGAATTGAAAAAACACATCGACCAACAAAAACTTTTTGCACCCAATTTTTCTGTTACCGATGACCACAAAGCAACATTTGAATCTCTCAGGCAGGCAATTAACCAGCAGCAAGTTATTGAAATCGATTATCTGGCGATAAATGGTTCTAATTCCACCAGACAAATTGAGCCTCTGGGTCTATATTATTGGGGAAAGGTTTGGACTTTAGTTGCTTGGTGTCAATTGAGACAAGCTTTTAGGGTTTTTCGTACTGACTTAATACAAGAAATTAAGCAGATAAATTTGTCTTTTGAAGCCAAACAAGGACAAACACTAAACGATTATATTGCGATACAAAAATCACTCTGCTCTTCTGAAGAATTCTTCGATCTATAAAGCTTTATTTAAGTTTAGAAATAATTGAAAAGGCTCTTGCTACACCACTGTTTCTTTGTCGATGATGATTACTAATATCAACGAGTGATGGCTCTTCTATAAACCGAGTTTTTGCCAAACGATCGGCAATATTGGCTTGCTCCATAATTGATTTGGAGTTTTTGATACTAGAGTTAACGACGATATCTTCAAGAGCCGCTAGAAGCTGATCATCCTGTTCGGCTATTTTTTCTAGTTCCTTAACTAACCTTTTTGTTCTGTTTGCTCTAGTTTTATCAGTTGAATGTTTGGGCTCAAGAAAATGGCTAAGCTGCGCGACCCAGTCTTCAAAAGGTTCGATCTCAGCATCCGTTTGAATAAAACTAGGCGATTTAGGAATATTAACTGTATTAGTTAATTCAACATCTTGCGGATCATTTGTCATTTTTTCAAAAGACTGCTCAACAAGCATTTTTTGATTTTGTTGTTCTTCCGCTAACTTTCTTGTAAGCATTCGGGAAATGCGTCTTAAACACTGACTTGCCAAGCAGCTTGGGCTATAACTGACAACCGCCTTTTGACTTAGTACCGCAGCAGACATAAAAGAATCTTCGCTTATATAACCAATCGCCCCAACCTGAGCGCCGATGTATTTACGTACCGCTCCAGCAAACCGTTTATAAACCCCTGTGGCCGCCGCAGCATTAGTCACCCGATTAATGATCACATTGTAATAAGGCTGAATATCTTTCATTTTACGAATTAAACCAAATCCGTCGGTTAGTGAAGTCGGTTCAGAATTAATAATTAACAAAACATGATCTGAAACCGAAAGGTAATTTCTAACGGTGTTATCAATCCCAGCAGAGGTATCAATTAAGATCACATCATAATTGGGTTTTAATTGTTTAATGAGTTGCTCTATTTGAGTTTGGCTAGGCGAAGAAACTTCAGAGTTTTGACTAATACCAGAGGCAGAAGGAAGAACGTCCAACCCCTGATCTGTTTTAATCATCACACTTTCAATATCAAATTCTGGGTCAAATAAGTTCTTGGGTTGGTTGGTTGCCGGCAAACCTAGGATGAGATTAATATTGGCAAGACCGTGATCAGCATCAATCACACAGGTGCGTCGACCTTGCTTTGCAAGCAATATCCCAAGATTGGCAGATATGTGAGTTTTTCCAACGCCACCTTTACCGCTCGTTACTGCAATGATACTCGCGTTTCTCGTCATTAGTCCCAACCTGCTAAACAAAACTGATAATTTTGCCTGCTTTCCATTTATTTGAACGAATATAAACTTGTGCTGTATATGTTATTATTCCACAAGATGTAGTGGTTTTTAACAAGGATTCCTACTATTCTAAAACGCTCATCGGCATTTAGCAATCAAAGAAGAGGCTCTTTTGTACAAAATTTATTCGATTAGATGTTTTTATATTTAAAGGTGTTAACATTCCGCTATAAAACTCGTTCTTCGAAGGCAAATGTGAGATTAGTGTTATGACAAACACAATGGTTGGAATTCTAGCTTTAATCCTAATGACTTTTACTTCTCAGGGCTTTGCCTCAGAAAGCAAGGAGATTTATCTTATTAGGCATGCTGAAAAACAAACTGATGATAGTAAAAACCCTTCTCTCACCAAAGAAGGTATTAAACGAGCAGAAAATATCGCTAAGATGCTTGCAAACAAAGACATTTCCGCAATCTATTCGTCTAACTATAATCGGACAAGAGAAACCGCTGCTCCATTAGCAAAAAAATTGAACCTCACAATAACGATCTACGACCCAAGAAAGCTCAAGGAATTTGCCCAAGATATATTTAAGACCCACGGCAACTTATTGATTGTCGGTCATAGCAACACTACACCTAATTTAGCTGTTTTGTTAGGTGGTGAATCATTTGGAAAAATTGATGAATCTGAATACGATCGAATCTATCGATTAATTCTTGATTCACAAGGCGTAAAAAGCAAGTTGCTCTATTCAAGCAACAATTAGGTTTCAACCCGTAGGGAACAAATCGCTGCCAACTTTAGCACTTAATTATTAGTCACTATGTGGTAATATATTCGACCGATAATAATTATAATTTTTGTTTGAGCCTCAATATTATTAACTTTTGTTTTGGCATCAATCAAAATTTACGCTTTCATAATAATAACAACAGGAACGACTTATACGGCGAATAATTTGGATAAAATTAACCGCAAATAGGCATCCTCTCAATTTAAGGAATCTAATCAATGTTTAAAGTTAAACGAATTTTGATGGCGTTATCGCTTTTTTTTGGCCTAGCCAATGCAGCGATGGCTGATGTATTTATTAATGAAATCCATTACGACAATACTGGTAGTGATGTCGATGAGGCGATCGAGGTTGCTGGAGATACCGGCACAGATCTGTCTGGTTGGACTATTGTTTTATATAACGGAAACAATTCTCAAACCTACAACACCATTAGTTTGTCGGGCATCCTCCCTAATCAGCAAGATGGATTTGGTACATTAAACTTTATTTTATCTTCTAACGGTCTTCAAAATGGCGCGCCCGACGGTATGGCGCTGGTTGACCCTAGCAATCAAGTCATTCAGTTTCTGAGTTATGAAGGTATCATAACCGCTACTAATGGTCCGGCTAACGGAATGACTAGTACGGACATTGCTGTTTCAGAATCAAGTGGCACACCCGTTGGGCATTCATTACAACTTGCCGGTGTCGGTAGTCAAGCAAGTGATTTTAGTTGGGAAGCAGCTAGCGCCAATACCTATGACGCAATTAACACCAATCAAACTTTTGGTGCAGGTGGTCCTCAAGTAGATACTGCTCCAACAATTATCGAAACATCGCCTACAAATCTATCAGGCGCGAACAACTTGACTAACAACATTTCTATTAGCTTCAGTGAAGCGGTTAACTTGTCAGCCAATTGGTTTGATATTAGCTGTAGTATTAGTGGCTCACATACAGCAACGGTTGATTCAGGTCCTCAACACTATACTTTAGATCCTGATACTGACTTTGTTCATAATGAAATTTGTACGGTTAATATTACAGGGGCTTTAGTTAGCGATGTTGATGCAAATGATCCACCAGATAATATGGAAAGCGATTTTAGCTTCAGCTTTGCAACGGCCGTTGATTCTCCTATTCGCATCAATGAAGTTGATGCAGATACTGCAGGTAGCGACACATTAGAGTTTATCGAACTTTATGATGGCGGCGTTGGAAATACTTCGCTCGATGGTTTGGTCGTTGTTTTATATAACGGTTCTGATTCTCGCTCGTACAACACAGCTATCGACCTTGATGGTTATACAACTAATGACCAAGGATTTTTTCTTATCGGTAACGCCGCAGTTGTCCCGGTTCCTTCAGTTATCATTAACAACAACGGTATTCAAAACGGCGCAGATGCAGTAGCTATTCATGTTGGAAATGCGGTCGACTATCCAAATGACACCAACGTAAGTGGTTTTGGATTAATTGATGCGATTGTTTACGATACTAACGACAGCAATGTAGCAGGTTTGCTTGATATTCTTACTCCTAGGCAAGGGCAAAAAAATGAAGACGATGCTGACGATAAAGACGCTCATTCAAACGCCCGTGTTCCAGATGGTGGTAATGCGATTGATACTTCAACTTATATCGCTCAATTACCAACGCCCGGCGTAACTAATGTTACTACTGCGGAGATTTTTGAGATCCAGGGCACTGGCATGAGCTCTCCGTTTGAAGGTGGATATGTTCGTACTTTGGATAATGTGGTTACTGCATTAGATACCAACGGTTTCTTTATCCAGACCCCCGAAGCACGAAGTGATTTGAATGAAGATACTTCTGATGGCATTTTTGTTTTTACTGGCAACAATGTACCCGTTAGTGTTGGTGATTTAGTCAATGTTGAAGGACAAATAATTGAATACTTTGGCTTTACCGAATTTTCAGGCGGCTCTTTAACCTCTGTTATTAGCTCTGGAAATACGCTTCCACCAGTCGTTATATTTGATGAAACAACGCCTTCTCCATTGCAACCTCAGCCGGAAAATGAAATTGAACGTTTTGAAGGAATGGTTGTGTCTTTTGATGGTATCGTTTCTGCCCCCACCGATCGTTTTGGCGATACGGCAGTGGTTGCAGGATCTCAACGTGCATTCCGCGAGTCCGGTATTGCTTATCCAGGTGAAACTGGACTTCCAGTTTGGGATGCAAATCCTGAAATTTTTGAACTTGATATGAATGCTTTAGGCGGCGCTAACGATCCATTGTTTGCTGGCCAAGCGGTATCAGCAGTCGGTCCTCTAGGGTTTTCATTTGGTGATTATCAAGTCTGGCCTACTGACGTTACACTTGGGGCAATACCGGAATTAGAAGGCAAAGTTCGCGAAAGAGAAGCAAGCGAATTTACTGTAGGCGCACTTAATCTATTTCGATTATTTGATAGTATCGATACGCCCGATGTCGATGACGAAGTGGTTGATGCCGCTGAGTATGCTATTCGTTTAAGCAAAATTTCTCGGTTTATAATTAATGTCATGGATTCGCCTGATATTTTAGCTGTCAGTGAAGTTGAAAGCCTCGAAGTATTAGAAACTTTGGCTGCTGAAATTACCCTTAATGACGCTTCTGTAAATTACACTGCCTATCTTGAAGAAGGCAATGATGTCGGTGGAATTGATGTCGGTTTCTTAGTTCGAAGTTCAATTGTTGTGGATGAAGTGACTCAATTTGGTAAAGATGAAATCCTTGATTTTGATGACTCATTATTAAACGACAGACCACCTCTATTATTTAAAGGCCGTGAAACAGCAAATGGTAGCGACTTCCCAATTCAGGTAATCGTGGTTCACAATCGCTCTTTAAGTGGCGTTGATGATAGTCGTCGTGGCGAACGTGTTCGAGCCAAGCGATTAGCACAAGCTCAGTTTGTTGCGCAAATGGTTCAAGATATTCAAACGGAAAACCCAGAAGTTAACCTAGTTGTCACAGGTGACTTTAATGCTTATCAATTTACCGATGGTTATGTTGATGCAGTTGGACAAATTGCTGGAACTTCTGTTGAAACTGACAATCTACTTTGGGAACAAAGCCCTGTGTCGCCAAGTTTAACTAATCAAGTTAATAATGTTGCTGCAGAAGGGCAATATTCATTTATCTTTGCAGGCAGTGCGCAAGTACTTGATCACACGCTTACTTCAAGCAACTTGGAGACGTTGGTAACAGGTTTTGAATTTGCCCGAGGTAATGCAGATGTTCCCGCAAGCTTCGTTGATGATGAAACTAATACCATGCGTTCTTCGGATCACGATGGATTAGTTCTTTATATCAAAAAAGATTCTGATAATGATAGTATCACCGACGATCTCGATATGTGCTCAGATACTTCAATTCCAGAGAAGCTCTATTATGAAAAGTTAAAACCAAACCGTTTTGCTTTGGCAGATAACGATTCAATATTTGATACATATAAATCCAAGCACTCTTTTACCCTTTCTGACACAGCTGGTTGTTCTTGTATCCAGATTGTTAAAGCTTTCGGGATAGGTAAACAACATTTAAAATATGGATGTAGTCTTGGAGTTATGAAAAGATGGGTAGATCAAGTTAACAACTAGTTCTCTCTTTTTAAACAAAAAAACCAGCAATTTATTTGCTGGTTTTTTTATGCCCTCTTTAGGGTAATATAAATTAATCCGCAAAAACTAAAAATTTATCATCACTGCAATCAAAATTACAATCTCTTCGTTTCCCCTCATAAAATATCTCAATTAACTAAGAAAAAATATAATTTCCATTGTTATTCCCAAGTCACTTCAATCACGTGATTAGTTGCTGTTTGATGTAAAAGCAACCCTTTTTCACTTGCACGCATATGACGGAGCAAACCAGATTCCACGCCACCAGAAGAAATAATCCAACTTTGAAATGTTTCATCTTTTGTATCAAATCTGACGAGTGTTTCTGGTCGTTTTTTAGATTCATTAAACCAAACCGCTCCATCAGTTACTTCAATTGCATATGGATGGGAATCTGCGCCGCTAGGCGATGGCCATTCAGTTATTTTTCCATTGGTTGGATTATAACGACCCAATTTGCCTTTGCTGGAATTAACATACCAAACCATACCAGCCTTATCGATAGCGAGTCGTCTAACGGTTGTTCCAAGAGTCGGCAATTCGATAAGAGTCAAATTAAATGTTTTATGGTCAACTTTGATCAAGCAATTGCTACCATTATTTTCAGAAGAGTGTGTTGTTGTAGCAAAAAAATGATTAATCCACCAATAATGATCCTTAGCATTTTAAACTCTCATAGATAAACAAGTGGTCAGTCAGAGTAGCAAGATAGTTAAATTAGTGTCAAGAATAAGACAGGTGAAGCTCGAACCCCTTTATTCTGAACTCTCAGAAATTCCCTCAAAATATTGAGGAACTCCTTCTGGAATTGTTTCCCAGCTTGCTTTTGATCCTACGTAAATATGCTTTCCCAGCTGGATTTCTGGGTCGCCATTAACGCAGCCTAAAGTAACGCCATGAATAGCATCCCTATAAATGCCACAAAGTGTTGAACCGCATTTGCTACAAAACTGAAGGCCGAAACCATGGTTGCCAACATAAGACGTCAGTAAACTCTCGCCGGACACCCATTGAAACTCTAAAGGATCAACAAGTGCGTAAGCTGACGCTTGAGAACTGAATGCTTTTCGACAGCGAGAACAATGACAAGATCGTGCATCACGCAAGACTCCATCTATTTTGTATTTAACCTCACCGCAAAAACACTCGCCAGTTATAGGCATTTTATTCTCCATTAAAAATATTGATTCTAAGTAAATTTAACTCAATCTATAATCAAAAAAATGAGTCTGCTTATTTTGCTCAAATTAATTCAACCAGCCCATATATTCACCACTTTGGTTAGACGATCTTTTAGTTTTTAAAAAGACCATCAACAAGCAAACCTGTGGAGATTTGCTTTGAAATTCTTTTACTATCATGCGCAACAATCAATTTAATTTCATCATTAAAATAATATGGAAGCAAGGTCTTTATTTCAGCATTATTAAGCTCACCATCTTCCGTCATCAATAAGCTAACTAACTTTGGACGCCCTTTTTCATCAATAAAATTTTGTGAACTCCAAACAATATCGCCAATAAACATTACTTCCTTTCCGTCTTTCATTTTCACATAAACAATCTGATTTCCTTGAGTATGTCCTGGCGCGGCAATAAGCACCACCCCTGGAGCAATCAAAAAATTATTACTATAAACAATAGGTTTTATGCCTTCTAATGTGTTTGTTTCGGTAAAACTTTCAGGCAAGCTATTACCATAGTATTGTTTTTCATTAACCACTATCTTCTTTTTAAGCTGATCAAAATAAGGGGAACGAAAAGCCCCGCCAGCGTGATCAAAGTGTCCATGTGTGAAAATTATTTTTGACGCTTCTTTTAGAGATTCCTGCATTCTATCAAAAGCCTTTTGGTTATAATCTTGATAAAAAGGCCAAGCAAGATGTTGTTCATAATCATGAACCGGATCAATGATAATACTCGTACCGTCTTCATAAACTAATTGAAAAACTCGAAACTCAATTGATCCATCATTACATTCACCAGCAACTTGAAACCAACAAGGGAAGACGCCGGTTGCTACTTTTAAACTATGAATTTTAGTCGGCAATTTACTATTTTTTGAAACTAACTCTCTAACCTGATTTAAATGTAAATTATAATTAGATATTTTAGGTAGAGGCGAGTAAGCGAGCAAATAAACTATCCCGAGGAGAATAATTATTGAGGCAACAACAATAAGCTTTGTTTTCATTTTATTTATTCCTCGAAGAGATGGTATCTACCAAAGTCGAGATTTTCATATCTTAGGTTTACTTAAGCCTAGCTCTTTCCACGTGACACTTCTTACTTTCATCCTCCAACTAGCAACTATTAAGGTGGTGAACGAACAATAAGGCCATTAATAAGAAACCCAACTTCTGAAAAATAAACCTCCCTTATTAAAAACATAACCACAATATAAATAACTAAATCTAAAAAAAGTCTCTTGATGTATTTTTATTTAGGGTTGATATTTTTGATTCATTATTTTCTACTGAGCTCATATCTTTAAAAATCCATATAAAAGGCTGTTCTTCGGAATTTACCTTCTATTTAGTGTATTTAAAGTGTGCAATTATTACACTCAATATTGGAAAAAAACGTTAGATATTTTTTAATTAGTTTTTTGGGTCGTACAATATTAAAAATAAACATTGCTAGAAAAGTTAACACAAACCCTGCCAAAACAATTAAAACAGTAACACCATAAAGTTTTCCGATTGCCATGGTAATGCAGAGATTGATTCCGCTCCATATCCATCCTGTCTTTTTATCAGCTACCGCCACCCTATACATTAGAATGCTTGCCACTATCATTAAATAAAATCCTGCACCCATATAAAACCTTTATTTTATTATCTGCTTGTTGATTTTACTTTTATCAAGTTGATCTAATCTTTGTCTCTTTAGTAGCCTAAATTTTTAAAAACGCAACATCATAGACAAGCTTATAGTTTGAGTTTTTATATTAGCTATTTTTGTATTTTCGAACTCAAAAGAAACTGCGATATTCTTAGTAAAACTATAACCTAGACCGATCCCTGTTAATAATGATGCCCCTGTGTCACTTTCATTTTTAACAACCAACTCACCAACATTCCCACTTAGATAATCAAATTCATTATTCCAAAAGAGCGAACCTACATGTGCTCTTAAAAACATCTTCTTGCCAATCGCATAAGTTCCTATTAAACGAATATCTCCAGAAATAGTACTAAAATCACCTCGGTGTATTGTTTCTTTATTAATAGTCCCTTCAGAATCAATAGCTTCTCTATAAACTAGAAAATTGGCTTTCCCATGCGACGTTATACCTGCTTCAACCGCAAAATATTGATTAAAATGATGGCCCATAAAAGCACGTACACCTGTACCAGAGGTGTTCTTCGAATATAAATCGGGCAACAATTCTGTTTTCTCAATATTAGGTGAAAACTCTATATCGTCGTAGCCAATATTTTGAATACCAATTCCATAATAATTAAAAGTGTTTCTTCCGTTGGAGTAAGTACTAAATGAAACTAACGCTGAAAAGAAAAAAAACGTATATATAAAGTTTTTCAATTGTATTTCCTTATTGTTTGTTTTTAACAGTAAATTTTGACACCAACTAAAGTTGCCCTTTTACACTCTATTATTTTAAAACAATCTAAGCTTAACCCTAAAGTTAATTTAAATCATCAAAATCAGACCCTAATCCTGATTCTTTTGGTTTAAGTTTCGACTGTTGTTTGAGATTCTTGTTTCTCAAAATCTTTTTGAAATCTCGCTCATCGCTATTTAGGAACCAACTTATTAAACGATTTAGCATAATGAAAAAAGGAAATGATACTGCAAATATTACCAATGCTATGGGAGTATATTTCAAACCTTTAGCAGAAGTGATAATTTCTCCTCCTCGACCTTCTATAACCTCAATAACCATATGCCCTACTAGAGAAAAGATTGCAAGCCCAAACAAAGTAAATCCGATAGCTTTGAATTTCTTATTAATAACTGAACCCTTTGACTAATACAAGCTTAACAAACCACACCGCTTTGTGGTTAAAACAATCTAACGAGGTTCTAATAACAGCCTAAGAAGGGCATCCCTAAATTAACTCAAACCCCTTAAAACCAAACTTAAAAAAAAACAGTTATTCAACTTCAAGCAAATCAATATTGATTGAAGCTGAACTCTAAATTAATTGTTGGGTTTCGCGAGCTCTACCGCAACCTACGTTCAGAGGATAAAAAAACAGATGAAAACAAACCCTCACTCCCATCTGTTTTTAGACATTACTCCCTATAACCTACAGCCCCTTAACAATATTATCCACACTCGCTTTCGCGTCACCAAACAACATACTGGTATTTTCTTTAAAGAAGAGAGGATTTTGAACGCCGGCATATCCCGGATTCATAGAACGCTTAAACACAATAACATTTTTAGCATTCCAAACTTCTAACACCGGCATACCTGCAATCGGACTATTTGGATCATCAAGCGCCGCTGGATTAACGGTATCATTCGCACCGATTACTAGCACCACATCTGTATCTTTAAAATCATCATTTAGCTCATCCATTTCTAAAACAATGTCATAAGGCACTTTTGCTTCGGCTAGCAGAACATTCATATGACCCGGCAAACGTCCCGCTACAGGATGAATACCAAAACGAACTTCGATACCTTTGTCACGCAATTTTTTAGTCATTTCATAAACTGGATATTGAGCTTGTGCAACGGCCATTCCGTATCCCGGAGTGATGATCACAGTTTTAGCATGAGACAGCATATCTGCAACTTCTTCTGCTTGAACTTCTACATGCTCTCCATAATCTTGGTCAGAATCAACGACTACGTCTGTACCAAAGCCGCCAGCAATAACGCTGATGAATGAGCGGTTCATGGCTTTACACATGATATAGCTTAAAATCGCACCGGATGAACCAACTAACGCACCCGTGATAATAAGCAAGTCATTACCTAATAAGAATCCAGCTGCTGCTGCTGCCCAGCCTGAATAAGAATTCAACATGGATACAACCACTGGCATATCTGCACCGCCAATTGATGCAACCAAATGCCAACCAAAAACAAAGGCTATAACCATCATAATGATTAGAGAAGTCATATGACCATCTTGTTGAACAAAATAGATCATCAAGGCAAGACTCACCACACCCGCTAACAAGTTTAACTTATGGCGATGAGGTAACATCAGAGATTTACTACTAAAGATCCCTTTAAGCTTACCAAAGGCAACAATAGAGCCAGTAAAAGTCACCGCGCCAATAAACACCCCTAAAAACACTTCTACCAGATGAATATTTTTCATAATGCCGGTCATCGGCTCATGCTCTATAAAGCTGTTAAAACCAACGGCTACTGCGGCTAAACCAACAAAGCTGTGGAGCATTGCTACAAGCTCTGGCATTTGAGTCATTTCAACTCGTAATGCAAACCAAGTACCAATAGCGCCACCAACGACCATAGCAATCACAATGGTTTCAATATTGGTTACCGATGGGTTTGCAATCGTTGCAACTAAGGCAATCGCCATTCCGATAATTCCAAACCAAACACCGTTTTCGGCTGATTCCTGTTTGCTTAAACCCGCTAAACTAAAGATAAACAATATCGCTGCAATAAAATAAGCACCATTAATTAACGGCATATTAGATTCAACCAAACCAAGATTTTCACCGGTAGTTTGAAGCACACTACTCGCTTTGTCTGTTAGGCTTTCACTGATATTTAACTTCATTAATAAATTCATGATTTAGCCCTCCTTCCTAAACATCTTTAACATGCGCTTGGTGACCACAAAGCCCCCCACCACGTTAATAAAGGCAATTAAAACCGCAAATGCTGATATCCACATCACCAGTTGATTAGAGCTTGAAACCTGTAACAGCGCACCAACCACGATAATTCCGCTGATAGCATTAGTCACACTCATCAAGGGCGTATGTAGTGCATGAGTGACATTCCAAACCACGTAATAACCAATGAAACATGCGAGAATAAATACACTAAAATGACGCATAAATTCTGCTGGCGCAACCATAGATAGCCATCCAAATAATAAACCACCTCCTAAAATCATTAGATGTTTACCAAACCCACTTGATTTCTTTTCTGGGGCTTTTTCAACCGCTACCGGAGCCGGTTTGGGTGGTGGCGCTACACTTACTTTTACTGGCGGTGGAGGCCAAGTTATCTCGCCTTCTTTAGTTACTGTAACGTTTCGGATAATTTCATCTTCAAAGTCTAAAACTATCTCGCCGTCTTTTTCTGGACATAACAATTTGATCAAATTAAGAATATTGTTGGCATAGAGCTGACTAGCCTGAGTCGGTAATCGAGATGGCATATCGGTATAACCAATAATAGTCACTCCATCAACCTCAACCGCCTTATCTTGCTCGGTTAGCTCGCAGTTACCACCACCAAGAGCGGCCAAATCCACAATCACACTGCCTTGTTTCATGGATTGAACCATTTCTTTGGTGATCAATTTTGGCGCTGGTTTACCGGGGATCATTGCGGTTGTAATAATGATATCGACTTCTTTGGCTTGCTCAGCAAATAATGCCATTTCCGCTTCGATAAACTCTTTACTCATTACTTGGGCGTAACCATCGCCACTGCCTGCTTCTTCTTCAAAGTCGAGCTCTAAAAATTCCGCGCCCATGCTTTCGATTTGTTCTTTCACCTCTGGCCTAGTATCAAAAGCCCTAACAATTGCACCTAAACTACCAGCAGTACCTAAAGCGGCAAGCCCTGCCACACCAGCACCAATAATCATCACCTTAGCAGGCGGAACTTTACCGGCGGCTGTTATCTGTCCGGTAAAAAAGCTGCCAAAATTATGGGAAGCTTCTACTACTGCTCGATAACCGGCAATATTTGCCATGGAGCTCAAGGCATCCATCGATTGGGCTCTTGAGATCCGAGGTACCGAATCCATCGCCAACACATTAATATTTTTGTCGGCAAGTTTTTTCATTAATTCTTCGTTTTGCGCAGGCCAGAAAAACCCGATTACCGTCGATCCTTCTTTCATCGATTTTATTTCTGATTTACTCGGAGGATTAACCTTAAATAAAATGTCTGACTTCCAAACATCTTTACGCCTCAAAATTTGTGCGCCTGACTCTTCATAAGCCGAATCAGTGAAGCTAGCGGCTGTACCTGCGCCAGATTCAACAACAACACTAAAATTAAGTTTAATTAGTTGAGCAATACTTGCGGGAGAAGCTGCTACACGAGATTCATTAGCAACTGATTCTTTGACTATTCCTATTTGCATACGGGACCCCTAAATTAACGGGGCATCAAAGCAATTTTAATAATTGAAATGAAAAAACCCCAAACAAATCTTCAAATCTCTACACACTCGTTGGTCAATAGTTAACCAACAGACGATCGGATCTGTAAAACGGTTTTCATTCTTATGACGTCTTTCTACAGCTGACGGCGATGAATAACCGTACTACTTGAAAATTTTACGCGATGCCAATGTACGTCTTATGGAAATAAATTGCAATATTGGCTTAATAATTAGTTGATATTGATCATTATAAGTAGGTCATCCTTTAGGATGATACCTTCCTTCCCGCAATGTCACTCTAAAGAGTGACCTACAAATACTACAATTTAGGATCCCACAAAAATTGAATTTTGGCAGGCAAACTCTCTAGCTCTACAGGCGTTGATCCTAATATTTCGCCATCGGGAATCAGCTTGCTTGGAGTATCCTCTATAATCTTGATTTTCTTCGCTTGAATGTATTCAACTTCGGGGTAATTAATATGAGAGCCATCATAAATACTGGTGAATAATTTCAGCAAGCGCAATCGCGAAATTTTATTCAGCAATACGATATCCAATAAACCATCATCTAGTTTTGCTTTTGGCGCGATAAAAAAACTAGTTCCAGTAAAAGTTGAATTTGCTACCATTACAAAAACAGCATCTCTTTCTAATAACTTTCCATCGACCTCAATTTTAGTTGGTTGAGATTTCAAATTAACCAGTTTTAACAAGGTGGCAAGAGTATAGGCAGTATTTCCCATCCATTTTAACGGAATTGACGCTTGCGCAACCTTAGTGACAAAACCCATTCCAACAATATTTAAAAAATAATAGCTCTCTCCTTGACTGGTAAACCGCCCCACATCTAAGGTTTTCGGCTTATTTTGCGCAATAATATCAATCGCCCTTTTCCAACCTGACTTAACCAGCTTTAGCTCTTTCATAAAAGCATTGCCCGTTCCGTTGGGGATTAACCCAATCGGCGGCTTTTGTTTCGACCGGTTTTTATAATAGCCATTTAACACTTCAAATTGGGTACCATCACCGCCGGATGCAATAACAGCATCGTATTGAGACAAATCAGCGTCAGCCACAAGATCAACCGCATGACCCACCCGTTCGGTTAGGCAAATCTCTGCTTCTAGTTGTTTTTCCTTAAGATAAGCGGTTACTTGTGGCAAAATTTTCTTTGCTCTGCCATTGCCCGCGTGCGGGTTGTAAATAATCAATAATTTCATTTGTTATTATTATCAAGTAAATGTAAATAAGAAGGCGACTTTATTCTAGATATTAAGCCAAAGTCAAAAGTAATTCTTATGGGAAATATTCTTCCTTCCTTGCATACTAGACTAGAAGTTTAGGTTGTTTTGAATTATTCTGAAATCCTATTGAAATATTCAGGACTCAAATCAATGGCTCAAACGAGTTTGATTTTAATCACCTTAAAGGCTTGTTTAAAGGAAAAGGGGTTGACCTATGTAGATGTGGCAGAATCGCTTGATTTAAGCGAAGCTAGCGTAAAAAGAATGTTTTCAGAAGAAAATTTTTCCCTACAAAGGTTAGACGCGGTCTGCAAACTGCTCAATATGGAAATTTCCGATTTAACTAAAATTGCTGAAGATCAGTCGCATCAAATAAAAGAACTATCTCAAGAGCAAGAAGCCGAATTTATCAAACAGCCTAAGCTTCTCTTTTTGGCCTATATGTTACTAAATGATTTTGAATTTGATGAGGTTGCCGAATACTATGCCATTGAGCCACTTGAAGGCATTCAGCTCCTAGCTCATTTAGACCGAATTAAATTTATTGATCTGCTTCCCGGAAACCGAGTGAAACTATTAACCTCTAGAAACTTTAAATGGCGTAAAAATGGTGAAATTGAAAAACTATTTAATCAACAAATTAGAAAAGAATTTTTCCAATCTAACTTTTCAAATAAAGAAGAATCGTTACAATTTTCAGGTGCTATGCTATCTCGGTCTAATATACTATTAATGCACCAAAAAATTGAAAAACTGATTAGCGAATTTGATCAATTAGCTAAACAAGATGCCAACCTTCCTTTTGCTGAAAGAAAAGGGTGTAGCTTGGTTGGCGCGATTCGACCTTGGGAGTTTAGCTTGTTTGAGAAGCTCCGAAAGAACCAATCTCAATAAAGGTATTTATCATGTCTAACAACCAGCTTTTAACAGATCTATTAGATCTGTTAAGTTTAGAAAAAATTGAACAAGGAATTTACCGAGGCAACAGTCAAAATTTAGGCTTGCCTCAAGTGTTTGGCGGGCAAGTGGTTGGCCAAGCTTTGTCAGCTACTAAAGATACTCTGGATGACTTTAGGCCGGTTCATTCTCTTCATTCTTACTTTTTACGCCCGGGCGATGCTTCACGACCAATTGTTTACGATGTTGAAAATTTACGTGATGGTCGTAGCATTTCAACTCGTCGCGTAAAAGCAATTCAACACGGAAAACCAATCTTTTTTATGACAGCCTCTTTTCACAAAGAAGCAAAAGGTTTTGAACATCAAAATAAAATGCCAGCGGTTGAATTGCCGGACAATCTAAAATCGACACGGCAAATAATCCATGAGTTTGCAGAGAAAAATAATGTACCTATTCCAGAAAGATTCGAGCTAAAAAACCCTATTGATTTAAGGCCGGTGGAAAGCATCAATCCATTAAACCCCAAACCAAGCGATCCGGTTCGTCACGTATGGATGAAGACCCAAGGCAACCTTCCAGACGATCCTAGAGTGCACAAATATATGCTTGCTTACGCATCAGATATGGCGTTTTTACCTGTGTCAGGTCAACCCCATGGAGTTTCATTTTTATCGGAAAACTTCCAAATGGCGACCATTGATCATAGCATGTGGTTTCATCGAGATTTTCGTTTTGACGATTGGTTGCTCTACAAAATTGAAAGCCCCTCTGCAACCAATCAGAGAGGTTATGTTATTGGTGAATTTTACGATCAGACAGGTCGATTGGTTGCAAGCACCGCCCAAGAAGGAGTAATGCGTGAAAAAAAACCCAATTAAACAATTGGGTTTTTTTGATGCTTGATAAATAACTATTTTTGTAATTTAGCTTTTGTCATATCTCCCGCTTTAATAATTGAAAAGTTTTCTAGTTTCAAATATTTTTTCATTACTCGTTTAACTTCTTTAGCTGTCAGTTTGCTCATTCTTTCTTCATAAGCTTTACTCCATTGCAAAGAACGATCAAGATCGAGATTAGCAACCAAACGTCCCACTAATTCTCTATCTTGCGAACGACTAACTTTTTTACCTTGAAGTATACCTGTTTTCGCACTTTCAATTTCTTCATCAGTAAAACCATCATCAAGCATTCTTTTTAGTTCTTCTTTAAAACCTTGCTCAACTTTGACTAAGTTCTGCGGTGCAGCTATGGCATAAGCTCCCATAGAAGTTTTATTGTCGTAAGAACTTTGTCCAATAAATGAACCCGCCCCGTAACTTAAACCATCTTTTTGTCTAAGTCTTGTTGCTAATCGGCTATTAAGAAATCCGCCACCAAAAATATAGTTTCCTAATTCAAGTGCTGCAGCATCGTCATCATTGTCACCAATTGGTAGACTAGTAACTGCAATAAATACCGCATTTTCTTTATCTGGCGTATCAAAAACTTGATCTTTAACCTTTAACTTTTTATAGGCATTTGGAACGCGAGTATAAACAACTTCTGATTCCCATTTACCATAAAGCTTTTCAAGTTCGTTTGATATAACACCTTCATCAAAATCACCAACGACTGATATGTTCATGTTAGACGCGCCATAAAAACGCTTATGAAATTTACTCAAATCTTTATGCTTCAAAGTATCTAAGTTATCAACCAGCTCCTGAAGGGTCGCGACATATCTAGGGTGGCCTTTAGGGTAAGGATTAATGCGTCTGCTGTACTCATTAAATGCCAAAGCTTGAGGATCTTGTAATCGCGCTTCCAAATCAACTTTTCTAGTGCTTTTATAAAGATCAAATTCTTTTTTAGAAAAAGAAGGTTGTTGCAGAACTTCCGTCATTAAACGAATCACTTCAACTAAGTTTTCTTTGGTTGTTGTCACTCGTGCAAAAGCACCTCGACTAGATCCACCAATGCTAACCGTTGCTTTTAATTTATCAAACTCTAATTGAAGCTCTTCTCGGTTATAATTTTTAGTTCCTCTCATTAACATAGAACCAACCGCCCCGCCTTGAGTAGTTAACCCTGTTAAACTCTTCTCTGTACCCAGATCTATACTAAAAGATGCAACGACTGATTCACCTCTAGTTTTCTTGGACAATAAGGCCATCTTCACACCATTACTTAAACGTGTAAGACGCGTGCGTGAATCAATATTGTCGAAAGAAGGTTCAAAGGCTTCACCCTGAGCAATTTTTGCTTTGCCCTTGTAATTTTCCAACATAGGTTTTATGTCAGCTATAATTGGCACTTCAACTCTTTCCGGCGTTTCAGAAGGTATAAATCGACCGATTGTTCGATTATTACGAGTTAAATACTTTTCCGCGACTCGTTGTACATCAGCCGTGGTTACCTTCTCGATTCTGTCTCTAGTTAAGAAAAATAGACGCCAATCTCCCATACCAAGCCATTCGCTTAAGTTAAGAGCAATTCGCTCAGATGAATTAAACGAAAGCTCTATGTCTTTTAGTAGGCTTAGTTTAGCTTTTTCGACTTCTTCATCTGTGATTGGATTATTTTGTATGCTTTCTAATTGGGCAATCATTGATGTTTCAGATTCAGCTAAGTCGAAAGATTTATCAACTTGAGCAGCATAAATAGCAATTCCTGGCTCTTGCCATTGAAAATTGAACCCAAACGTTCGACTGGCTTTTTTACCTTCAACCATTGTTTTGTGTAAACGACCCGATGGGGTATCACCAAGAATTTGAGTTAATACATCTACCGCAGCAAAATCTGGATGTGAACCGGCTGGTATATGGTAAAGCGCTAGTGCCAATTTTTGATCGCCAACACGTCTCACAGTAACACTTTTTTCACCATCTTGAGCTGGCTCAGCCGTATATAGCGGCTGAATTACGCGTGTTGGTTTTGGTATCACGCCAAAATATTTATTGATTAGTTTTAACATGTCTTTTTGTTCAAATTTACCCGCCACGATCAATATAGCGTTATCTGGCTGATAATATTTTTTATAAAAAGCTTTTAATCGGTCGATTGGCACATTTTCTAGATCAGCTTTTGAACCAATAGTCGTTTTTCCATAATTGTGCCATGAGAAGGCTGATGCCATCGCTCTTTGTAAAGTGACTCTAATAGGATCATTTTCACTTCTTTCAAATTCATTACGAACTACCGTCATTTCGCTATCTAGATCTTTTTTAGCGATAAACGAATCCACCATACGAGATGCTTCCATTGATAAAGCCCAATTGATGTTTTTATCTGTCGCCGCGAATGTTTCAAAATAGTTTGTTCTATCTGTCCAAGTTGTTCCATTTGGCCGTGCCCCGTGAGAACTCAACTCCTTAGGAATATCTTTATGTTTAGGTGTCCCCTTAAAAACAAGATGTTCTAGTAAATGAGCCATTCCTGTCTCACCATAGTTTTCGTGCTTTGAACCAACAAGGTAAGTCACGTTAACCGTAACAGTTTCTTTGGTTTGGTCGGGAAATAATAAAACCTTTAACCCGTTTTCGAGCTTATATTCGGTAATTCCTTCGACTTCTGTTATTTTTTTAACCCCTTTTGCTGCAAATGCGTTAGTCGATATCACACTGACAAAAAGCATCAACATAAAGGATATATTCACAACCCTTGTTGAATAAACTTTTTCTGCGAAACTTCTAGAAATTGAAAAGTTGGTTACCATCCGTTTTCTCCTTATTATGATCTGGGAAAATCATTACATTATCTAAAAAGCCTTCCATCTTATCTTTTCATATAAAAGTGTCAAGAAACCATAAGAACATTTATGTTTCAAATCATGAATTAATTTTATAAAATTTATCATATGCTATTAAGAGTAAATAGAACTGTCCGGATAATTAACACGGCATCTGTCCACTTTAGTTAATTGTAGCTTGAAGTTGTGAAGCGGAATTACCCGACTTTACCTGAAATACAAGGTCGACTTTCTAGATATCAAGAAGACAAAAATGCAGAGCATTTTTAGTAAGAGGTGATAAAGCGATTTATTATCTCTAATCCAAATTCAGATAAAACAGACTCTGGATGAAACTGAACGCCTTGCAGCGGATGATATTTATGTTTAATTCCCATAATCGCCTCAATCTCTCCATTGCTATCCAGAGTCCAAGCGGTAATTTCTAATTCTTCTGGCAAAGAATCGATTTCTAAAACCAACGAATGATATCTTGTTGCTTTAAACCCTTGAGGTAAACCTTTAAACACGCCTTTGCCATTATGAAAAATTGAAGAAGTTTTACCGTGCATAATTTTGTCGGCACTTACCACTTTTCCACCTAAACTTTGACCTATCACCTGATGCCCTAAGCAAACACCTAAAATCGGTATTTGTGCTTTAAAATGTTCAATTACGGATAAAGAGATACCCGCTTCATTTGGGCTGCATGGTCCAGGCGAAATAATAATATGAGAAGGGGTGAGTTTTTTTATTTGCTCGATGGAAATTTCATCATTTTTTTTAACAATGATTTGAGCATCTAATTGTTCTAAATAGTGAACTAAATTAAAGGTGAAGGAATCATAATTATCGATCATCAAAATTTTATTTGATGTTTGATTGGTTGATTCATTCACCGAAGGTTGTTCCTAATCTAGTTCTGTCACCCTAAAGGGCGACCTACATTGTGGCCTAATCTAAAACTAAACAGCACTAGCTTTAGCAATGTTGTTTCTCATAGCTTCAATAGTCGATTTGTAGTCATTGGTATTAAATATTGCTGAGCCGGCCACAAAGGCATCTGCTCCTGCTTTTGCAATTTCTTGAATGTTGTCAATCTTTACACCGCCATCAACTTCTAAGCGAATGTCACGCCCACTTTGCTTAATCAACTCTCTAGCTTGAGCCAACTTAGTTAACGTTTGCGGAATAAATGACTGCCCGCCAAAACCGGGATTAACCGACATTAGTAAAATAACATCCAACTTATCCATAACATGCTCTAAATTAGACAAACTCGTAGCGGGGTTAATCACCAACCCAGCTTGACAACCAGACTCTTTAATTAACTGTAAACTGCGATCAACGTGTTCGCTAGCTTCAGGGTGAAAGGTAATAATTGAAGCACCGGCCTGCGCAAAATCACCAATAATTCTATCTACTGGTTTAACCATTAGATGAACATCAATCGGAGCAGTAATTCCGTATTTTCTTAGCGCATCACAAACCATTGGTCCAATAGTTAAGTTCGGCACGTAATGATTATCCATTACATCAAAATGAACCCAATCGGCACCCGCTTCAATAACGTTTTCGACTTCTTCGCCTAGTCGCGCAAAGTCGGCTGATAATATAGATGGTGCGATAATGGGCTGATTCATAAATTGGCTCGCTTGATGGCTTAAGTATTCGCTATTTTATAAGATTATCCTGCTTTATCCTAGCTTAACCTTCATCGATAAAGATATACTGGTTTATGAAAGCTCCTTAACTTCCAATCAACATGGAAAACAAATGCTAATCACTTGGAACAGATTAAAATATTGCTTATTATTTCTATTGGTTACCCTAGTCATCCTAAATCAAGTCCATTCAGCAGTCCTTGTAACAGACAAACAATGGCCAAAAGGAACACAACTTAACGTTGTTTTTTTGGATGGCTCTCCTCAGCTTCACCAACTTGTTACCAAGTTCGCTCCACAATGGTTAGAAAATACAAGTTTATCGTTTCGTTTTTTCTCAGATTTAAAATTAGCTCCAAATGAATCCCACATTCGAATTAGTTTTGTCCTACATAACGGCTCTCGTCTAGGCAACCACAAAGATTATCGGTCAAAAAATGCGACTATGAATTTGTTTGATCTAGCTTCGGATCAAATCAATGAAGAAAGCTCCAAACGATTAATTTTACATGAATTTGGTCATGCTCTAGGATTAGAACACGAATATCGCAGCCTATATTGGCCTTACGGAAAAGAACCGATAAAAAAGATCCTAGCCGACTGCTACCCACAGATGGAATTGATTGGCTATTCACCCAAGTCAGCCGTTGATCACTGCCATTCGACCAACTCCGCACTTAGTAGAGAGCAAGCTCTTTTTACTGCTTTTGATGAGCGCTCAATTATGAACTACCCAATGACTTTTACTCTCCCAGATGGAAGCACAAAAAACATCTCTGCAAATACATCGCTTTCGATCTTAGATCGACATGCTATTCAGCAGTGGTATAGTCTTTAATTGTTGTGATGCGAAGCGTTTATTCAATACCTTCATGCTTTAGTAGCCAAGCCTTTCGATCTAAGCCTCCAGCATATCCGGTTAAAGTTCCGTTGCTTCCAATTACTCGATGACAAGGCACAATAATACCAATTAAGTTTTTCCCATTGGCAGCTCCAACCGCTCGAACAGCTTTTGGGTTATTTATCTTGGTCGCGATATAACCGTAAGAAACTGTCTTACCGTAAGCTATTTGTTTAAGACTATTCCAAATCAACTTTTGAAAATCTGTACCTTGTTGCTGCAAAGACAATTCAAAGGTTTTGCGTTCGCCGTTAAAATATTCAACTAGTTGTTGTTTGCAGCTATCCGTTATTTCATTGGAATTAGTTACCCTTTTGTTTGATTGTGTAAATACAACTTTTGTAACCGCTTTTGTTGAGGCTTCAATTTCTAAAACACCAATAGGTGTATCTAAATAGTCAATAAACATTAAAGTTGACTCCATAATTGTAAGGTCAAATAGCTTCGCCACGGAGAAGCAAGATCGGGTTTAAATGTATGTCCAGATTGAATCATCGATTTTTTGACTCCAAGATCGCCTCCGAGATAAATATCTGGCTCACTGAGGCCTCTTAACCTAGCGTAATCGACCGTCCAAGGCCCAATTCCTTTTAATAAAAGCCATTGTATAGGATCGTCGGGATTGTTACTCTTCATATAATGAAAAGCAAGATTATGTAGTGTTTGTTTGCGAGATTCAGGTATTTTTAAGAAGCTCAAATCACTCTGCTTTATGGCTTGAGGCGATGGAAATAATTGATACTCTCCCACAGAAATGCCTAAGTTTTTAACCAATAAAGCAACCAAGTTTCTAGCAGCAACAACTGAAATTTGTTGCCCCAAAATCGCTCTAATTCCGGCTTCAAACATATTCCAAGTTCCCAACAATCGAACTCCCGATTTTACGGTGACACACTGTTGTAAATCTTGCTCTATCATTTGAATATCAACATCAAGATCCAAAATACGTCTAATATTATTTACGATAGGTTTTAAATGCTCAAGATTATCCAACTCAATCGCCACGTTAAAGCTATTTGTTGCCTCTTTGTGTTTCGCTGTAAAATTTCCTACACATCCATTCCAATTAAACGTTCGACCATAACTTTGCTCGTCGAACCACTCCAAATTTGATATCGCTCGATTTGAAAGAAATTGGATAGCGTGTGACCAATCATAAGGAGGTCGATACCAAAGTTGTAAATTTATAATGTTGCAAGTTTTATTACCCGATTTCCTTACTTGAGAGGGCGTCAAACCTAAATACGATTGAAAGCAATCATTAAATCGACGAAGGCTGTTAAAACCACTCGCCAAAGCCACTTGAGTAATTGGCAGTTTTGTCTGATGTAATAATTGTTTTGCAAACAAGCTTTGCTGGTACAACGCAAACCTTTTAGGCGAAATCCCAAGGTGTTTGTTAAATAGTTTCCGTAAATAGCGATCACTAACGCCTAACCGCATGGCTAGTTTTTGTAAAGAATCATCATGTAGAGCACCTGCATTAATTAACTCAATCGCTCTCTCTAGAGTGGTACTAACACCTTTCCATGCCGGAGAATTTGGAGCGCTGTCTGGACGACAACGTAAACAAGGTCGATAGCCAGCATTTGCCGCTTCAATTGTTGAGGGAAAATACTCGACATTTTCTTCTTTGGGTGTTGTCGCAGGGCAAATCGATCGACAATAGATACCCGTTGTTTTAACAGCAGTAAAAAACTTGCCATCGAAACGTGCATCTCGAGATATTCGCGCTTTTTCACAAATTCTGGTATTTAACATGATTTAATATCTTACATAAGTAAGATTTATTTGTTGATTTATTTACAACTATAACCGCAGAATAAGTAAATACTAGCTAGATTCGGAACTAAACCCTTAAAATGAAACAATTGTGTCCTTAACACGTCTGTTTATAAATATGACAGGAAACCAACATGAACCTAATAACAAAATATTATCAACTTCATAATTATATCTTCAATAATCAATCCTTTATATCTGGTCTTGGGCCTCTTGCTTTAAGATTGTTTTTGTTTCCCGTCTTTTGGGTTGCAGGAATGAACAAAGTCGAAGGCTTTGAAAGTATTGTTGAATGGTTTGGCAATTCAGATTGGGGGCTAGGGCTACCTGTGCCAACACTCATGGCTGTTTTAGCAACAGGAGCTGAAGTGATAGGTGCTGTATTACTGTTATTAGGGCTAGCCACGCGGTGGATCGCTATTCCCCTCATGATTACTATGATTGTTGCTATTTTTTCTGTTCATTGGCCAAATGGCTGGCAAGCAACCCATGACTTAATGAGTTGGGGTGCCAATGCGAATGCTGACGAAGCTTTACGACGACTAGATATCGCCAAAGACATATTAAGAGAACATGGAAACTACGAATGGTTGACAGAAAAAGGGGGTATTACTAGCTCAAACAACGGAATTGAATTTGGTGTCACTTATTTTGTGATGTTAGTAGCCCTATTTTTTAGTGGTGGCGGGCGTTTGTTTAGTGTTGATTATTATTTAGATCGCCATCTGAACCCTGAAAACCATAGAGTTTCAAAATAGATTTTGGCTAAATTCCTCCACTTGTAGATTAACGACTTAATTGATATATTAAACTTTGATCTTTCAATCAAAAGGGCAAACAACATGAAAATTTTAAAACTAATCAGCGCTTCTATACTTATCACGCTTTTTTTAGCTGCTACAGCCAACGCTGCAAAAGAAAACGACGACCGTTTAAAAGTAGATAAAATTGAAAAATCTAGCATAGGAAAAGATTGTAAAGCAGATAAAGAAACCTGCAAAAAAATGATGAAAGAAAAAAAGAAGATGCTTAAAAAGAATAACAAATCGAAGGCTCAAGATTACAATTCTTCTCGCTCAAACACTGGCTCAATTAGTAAAGATGTCAGTGATAAAAAAAGCAAGAAAGAGAAATATAAAATGAAAATGAAAGCCAAAAAAAAGGCTCTTTGTGATAAGAAAAAAGATAAAAACTGTAAAGAGTTTGGCCAGTCTAATAAAAAGAAAGACGATAAAAAATAACTCATTATTTCACTCAAAAGAATTTGAAAGCAATGATTCAAACCGTTTTGAGAGATGAATAACCTCTAAAAACAACATAGCCCTGTTATTTCTGATGAGATTATGGATAAGATCTTTTTCAACAGTTAAATTTTTTCTTTAAGTTAACCATTTTTGTTGGGCAGATAAAGCTAGCTTAACCTACAAGCTAACGTTTAGTTAGTGAACAAGATGATTGGTCGATTCATCAAGTAGTAGCAATTGACTAGGCTTTAATTCTCAAATCAACAAATTAAAAGAATGTTAAAAACATCTTTCTTTCTATTGCGATGAAGAAATATCATGTTTTAGACTTTTTCAGCCAACCAAAAGAACCTTCTAAAAAACTGATTGCATCTTTGAATATACATTCCCCATGAGCAATAACAATCTTTTCGGGAGCCCAAGCAAGCATTTTTTCGAAACATACTCTAGCTTCTTTTTTGCCCATAATAAATGACCACCTCCAATCTAAAGGAGTCTTTCCATTCGGACTAACAATACCTGTCATCTTTGCAATAACTTTTCTGAAGCCCGAAAAATGATCTGGGTGAAAGTTTTCAATTAAATCTGTCAAAATTAAAGTTTTGCTTGAACGATGAAAAAATACGACCTCTTCCATGGCTGAACTTCCTTTAAATATCATTTGATCGATTTCATTTTTCCAATCTTTTTCTGAATAATCTTGTAGCTCTTTATTAAAAGGAATGTTTGGTATTTTTTTACTTAACCCCGGTGAAGAATATGACAATGCCTCTGGATAAATATCGATCCATTGAGCCATAAACAAATGATGTATTTTATTGGGCGATACTAAATGTTTTACCTTCCCAAGTTGGTCCATCTCAGCTAGCAGTCCGTCAGCAATTGTTCCCGGAGAATGAACCCATATGTCGCCGTTCTCTAACCGTACGATAGTTGTCCTAGTAGTATATGGCATCCCATACCAAGAGACAGTGTCTCCATCGATTATCCATATGTTCTTTGATATTTCCTTTAAAAAATTCAATTGAGTTCCTTTTGATTGTATCTATTTATGCTACCCAGCCAAAAAATCCTGCATTGAATACAAGCCATTTTCTTGATGAATTAACCAAGTAGCTGCCTTTACCGCACCTTCTGCAAAGCATTGTCGGCTTTGAGCTTTGTGTTCAATACTGATAATTTCATTTTCAAGCGCAAACATAACCTTGTGTTCACCAACAATAGAGCCTGCTCGAATAACCGAAAAACCTATCTCATTATCCGTTCTACCTGCTTTAGAATCACTTCGATTATAAACGGCGGTTTCACGTAAATTGCTTCCCATAGAATCACAAATCACTTCTCCCATTTTTAACGCTGTTCCTGATGGAGAATCAAGTTTATGCTTATGGTGTGCTTCAATAATTTCGATGTTGGCTTCTTTTCCTAGCATTTTTGCAGCTTTTGCAATCAGTGACAAAGTCGCATTAACACCGATGCTTGTATTAGGAGCAATAAGAATTGGAATTTCATGGCTTGCCTGTTTAATCTGATCAATCTGCTGTGAACTAAACCCAGTGGTACCAATTAATATCGGTGTTTTTGATTCTACGGCTTTTTCTAATAAGACCAATGAAACCGCAGGTAAACTAAAATCAATGACTACTTGCGCCGCTGTGAGTGCAGATAAAAGATCGCTCGTGTATTTAACATTTGCTGAGCCGCGAACAATCTTTTGATGATAAGGGTGTGCCGGACGACACAAAGCTGAAACCAGCTCTGTTTCTTTAGAGACATTAATTTGGTGGCTAATTTGCTGCCCCATTCGACCGGTAGCAGCGTTAACACAAATACTTGTTCTTAGAGAAGGTTGAACCGTCAAAGGATCACCTTAAAGAGGCATTAATTGATTCTAAAATATCGCTGCCCGGACATAAATCTTCTCTATTCATGCTATTTAACGGTTTATCAGAAGTATTAATGATTTCATGAGTATTTTTAGAATCAGTATTAAGATATAAAAGTCCTGTCAGAACTTGTTGTTTTTGTCTCGCATCTTCTAAAGATTTTAGGACAGATTCTCGGCTTTGAATATCAAGCGAATTAGGTTGTCGTCTTAAATTTAAAATCGATCCGTCATGCAAGGTAATACTTTCAAGAATTTGATCTGGGTGCTGAACAATAATTTCATGTTCTTTGGGAACTAGATCAACGGTTCCCGTTGCTTCTTTATGATCGCGAATCCATTCATAACCTTTGGTAGATCGTGGTGTATTATTAAATGTCACACAAGGAGAAATACAATCAATTAAAGCGAAACCGTTATGCTTAATTGCACCTTCAATTAACGGAACAAGTTGCTCTTTATCGCCCGAAAAGCTCCGCGCTACATAGCCAGAACCCAAAGAAATTGCTAGCTCACATAAATCCATTGGCTCGTACATGTTGGGCACGCCATTTTTGCTGACACTGCCAACATCGGCTGTAGCAGAATCTTGACCTTTTGTCAGACCGTACACGCCATTATTCATACAAATATAAACCATATTTAGATTTCGTCTAACAAGGTGCATAAACTGTCCCATTCCGATTGATGCCGTATCACCATCACCGGAAACTCCAATATAGGTTAAGTCTCTATTTGCCATGTTTGCACCAGTTGTCACCGAAGGCATTCGGCCGTGAACAGAGTTAAAACCATGAGAACCTTTTAGGAAGTACGCAGGCGTTTTAGAAGAACAACCAATACCTGACATCTTTGCAATACGGTGAGGCTCTAGCGATAACTCAAAACAAGCTTTAATAATTGAATTACTGACTGAATCATGACCACAACCAGCACAAAGCGTGGAAAGGGCGCCCTCATAGACAGCTTCTGTATAGCCTAATTTATTTTTAGGTGATTCAGGATGACGGAATGTAGACTTTAAGTAACTCATTATTCTGTCCCCTCGACACTAGATTTTGCCGTTGTAAATGGACTTACCTCTTCACCATTTAACATACGTTCAATTTTTCGTTTAATTCTTCTTGCTCTCATTGGCATACCATCAATATTTAATATCGATTTAAGACGTTGTGTTCCAATGTTAAATTCATTGATTAATAAGGTTCGCATTTGAGCGTCTCGATTTTGTTCGATGACATAAATAGTGTCATGCTGTTCGATAAACTCTCCGATATCTGGATGGAAAGGGAAAGACTTGATGCGACAAGTATTAATCTTGATACCATCTGTTTCTAGTCCGTCCAATGCTTCGTAACTTGCTTGCGCGCTAGTTCCGTAAAAAATAGCAGCAATTTTAGAATCTTTATCTCTGTATTTTATTTGAGGGTGAGGGGCTACTTCTTTTGCAGTTTCCCATTTTCTTACCAGTCGTTCCATATTGGCTTCATAAATACTGCTATCTTCAGTGTAAGCAGCGTAATCATCATGAGAAGAACCACGAGTAAAGTAAGAGCCTTTGGTTGGATGAGTTCCGGGATAAGTTCGATAGCCAATCCCATCGCCATCAACATCTTTATAACGTCCCCAACGCTCTTTCATATTATCCAAATCTTCTGCAGTGAGCACCTTACCGCGATCATATTCTCGATTGTCGTCCCATTTAAATGGTCGACTCATATGGTCATTCATACCCAAATCCAGATCAGATAATACGATAACCGGCGTTTGTAACCGATCAGCAACATCAAAAGCTCTAGCCGTCATTTCAAAACAGTCGGCTGGGTCACAAGGAATTAATACAACTTGTTTTGTATCACCATGCGATGCATAAGCTGCGGAAATTACGTCAGATTGCTGGGTTCGAGTTGGCATTCCTGTGCTTGGACCGCTACGTTGGACATCCACCAAAACGACTGGGATTTCCGCAAAATAAGCTAAACCAATAAACTCGCTCATTAACGAAAGTCCAGGACCCGACGTTGCAGTAAATGCTCTAGCTCCCATCCAGTTTGCGCCGATAGCCATGCCTATGGCTGACAACTCATCTTCTGACTGCAAGAGTGCAAATTTATTTTTTCCTGTTCCATCTTCTAAACGATATTTTTTTGCGTATTTTTCGAAACCTTCTACAACTGAAGTAGAGGGTGTAATAGGATACCAACCACAAACCGTTGCTCCACCATAAACCGCGCCTAGGCCTGTTGCACTATTACCATCAATCATGATTGCATCACCAACATTGTCTCTTCGAGAAACTGATAAACCACAGGTATCAGTAAAATGTTCTTTAGCATAGTTAAAGCCAAGCTCTAACGCGCCAATGTTTGGCGGAATCAACTTCTCTTTTTTCGCAAATTGGTCTTTGACCATATTGGTGAGCACTTCAAATTCCATGTCGAACAGATATGCCAATGCACCAACATAAATAATATTCTTAAATAGTTGCCGTTGGCGTGGGTTGGAATAATTATCAATACACATTTGAGTCAACGGAATACCGATTTCTATCACATCATCTCGCTTTAAATCTCTTGGCAAAGCTTTAGTTGAGTCATAAAGGAAGTATCCACCCGGAACCAAGGTTTCATAATCTTTTTTTAAGGTTTGACCGTTAATGGCCACTACAAAATCGACATCTCCGCGACTACCAAGATAGCCTCTTTCGGTCACCCTCACTTCAAACCAAGTTGGCAACCCTTGGATGTTGGAAGGAAAAATGTTTTTAGGGCTAACGGGAACCCCCATTCGGAATACTGCTTTAGAAAACATGTTATTCGCACTGGCAGATCCCGTACCGTTAACATTTGCAAACCGAATAACAAAATCGTTTATCGCTTCAAGACGCATTTTTATCCTGCCTTAGTCACTTTATAGCTAAATTTTTGCATATCCCAAGCTGCTGTTGGGCATCTCTCTGCACACAAACCACAGTGCAAACATACATTTTCATCTTTGACCATTACTCTGGTGGTCGGCAAATCACCCGACACATAAAGATCCTGATCTTTATTGTGAGAGGGAGAGTTTAATCGAGTTCTTAAATCTTCTTCTTCCCCATTATCAACAAAGTTAATACATTGAGTTGGACAAACATCAGTACAAGCATCACATTCGATACATAAGTTATCAGTGAAAACCGTTTGCACATCACAATTTAAACACCGCATCGCTTCTTCAAAACCAAGCTCTTGATCAAAACCCGTTTCAACTTCTAATTTAAGGTTTTTGAGGGCTAGCTCTTTGTCAACATGCGGAACTAGATGGCGTTTATCATGATCAATATGGTTATCATAGGTCCATTCATGAAAGCCCATTTTTTGGCTCAATAAATTGGCTTCGGGCTCTGGTCGATCAGAAACTGATTCGCCATGACAAAATTTATGAATAGAAACTGCCGCTTGATGACCATGAGCAACAGCAGTAATAATGTTCGATGGTCCGAACGCCGCATCACCACCAAAAAAAACTTTTTCGTTGGTTGATTGGAAGGTAACTTCATCAACAACTGGCATATCCCATTTTCCAAACTCTAAGCCAATATCTCTTTCTATCCACGGGAAGGCATTATCTTGTCCAATCGCAATCAGAACTGCGTCCGCTTCCATAAAAACGAGAGCTTCACCCGTTGGAATTAAGCTTCTTCGACCATCTTCTGCATATTCTGCCTTAACTTTTTCGAACATCATACCCTTAAGCTTACCGTCTTCAACAACAAACTCTTTAGGAGTATGATTCTCAAAAATAGGAATGTCTTCTCTTAGCGCATCTTCAATTTCCCAGTCAGATGCTTTCATGTCGGCTTGAGGACTACGTACAACGACTTTGACATCCGCTCCACCAAGGCGTCTGGCAGTACGACAACAATCCATCGCGGTGTTTCCACCACCAAGCACAATAACTTTTTTGCCGATAGATTTAGTGTGCTCAAAAGCAACACTTTCTAACCAATTGATCCCCAAATGAATTGAGTCATCTCCTTCTTGACGACCGGGTAATTTTGCCAAATCTCGCCCATTGGGTGCGCCTGATCCAACAAAAATGGCGTCATAATCTTGTTCTAATAAACTCTTTAAACTGTCAACATAATGCTTAAAATGAGTACTCACACCCATATCTAAGATATAACCAACTTCTTCATCTAAAACAGTTTCTGGCAAACGAAACGAAGGTATTTGGCTACGCATAAATCCACCACCAACTTCTTGCTCGTCATATAAATCAACGTCATAACCAAGTGGTGCCAACCCCCTTGCAACTGTTAAAGACGCAGGACCTGCACCTACCAACGCAACTTTTTTGCCGTTTTTAGGCTTGATGCTTGGCAATCTTCCAGAAATATCCTGTTTATTGTCCGCCGCGACTCTTTTTAAGCGGCAAATGGCAACTGGTTCCTCTTCCACCCTGCCTCGACGACAAGCTGGCTCACAGGGTCTATCACAGACTCGGCCAAGCACGCCGGGAAAGACGTTGGACTCCCAATTAATCATGTAAGCATCATCGTATCGACCAGCGGCTATTAATCGGATATATTCTGGTACAGGTGTATGAGCAGGACAAGCGTACTGGCAATCTACAACCTTATGAAAAACTTCAGGATTTTTTATGTTTGTTGGCTTCACACCAAGCTCCCGTTATGCGTAATCAATTTATGAAAAGTGTTATTTGGACATATCTTGAAATGAACAAATTACTAACCGTCATTAAGTCATTATAATCATAGGCTAAATTCTTGAATAAGAAGTCGAATTATACTTTTTTTTTTGCTTTTGTATCTATTTATTCGTATAAAACTTAGTTTTTGTTGATATAGAAGCTTCTCTTTGTGGTTTGATTGATCTAATATTCTTAATTATAAGGAACATTATTAAAAAAACGAACACCTACGAGGATAAAGGAGTATTAGTGAGCGAGAAACCGTTAGTTTTGATAATAGATGACACAGCAACCAACATTGCCATACTGTCTGCCTGCCTAGAAAATAACTATCAACTGAAAACAGCATCAAATGGCGAACAAGGGATAGAAATTGCCAAACAATCACCTAAACCAGACTTAATATTGTTAGATATCGAAATGCCTGGCACATCCGGTTATGAAGTCTGTCAACAACTGAAAACCGATCCCAAAACCGCTGATATTTCGATCATCTTTGTTACTGCCAAACTTGGTGTAAAGGGGGAAGAAAAAGGCTTTTCTCTCGGAGCCGTTGATTATATTACTAAGCCCATACATCCACCTATCGTAGCTGCGCGAGTAAAAACCCACGTCACACTGAAAAGACAGAAAGATAAATTAGAAAAAATGGCTCTCTATGATCAACTTACAGGCTTGCACAATCGTCATTTTTTACTTAATTCTGCCAGACTCAAAATTTCAGCCGCGATACGGCATAAATTTCCAGTCAGCGTTATGATGATTGATATCGATCACTTCAAATCGATTAATGATAACTATGGTCATCCCGCTGGTGATTCGGTTATCAAAGCTGTAGCAAAAACTCTAAATAAAGAATGTCGAACGGACGATATTGCTTCTCGATTTGGCGGAGAAGAGTTCGTTCTTATTTTATGTCATTGCGATATAAGCTCCGCTTTCGTGAAAGCGGAAAAAATGCGAACTCTAATAGAAGGCTTAAAACCGTTGGGTATTAAAACAACCGTAAGTGTGGGGTTAAGTGAAATAGAAAGAGAAGAGGACTCTTTTACTGATCTATTAGATCGAGCAGATAAAGCACTATATCAAGCTAAAGAACAGGGGCGCAATCAAACAGTTTCCCTCTTATTAACCTAGATTGCCTTGCTTCCCCGCAACATAATATCATCCAAAGAAACAACTGCCCTAACAATCCGGCCCTTGCCTATTTCACCAACAGAATCTTTAGCTACAACCTCAAAAGTATATAGATTCCATCGCTTTTCGATCAGTGTTGCGTAAACACTATAGGACGCGCCAATGCCTGTAGGAGCTATATGTCTAACATCAATATGAGCACCGACAGAGACTTGATTTTGATCCAAAGTAGAGGCTAGCAATTTAGCGCAAGCTTTTTCCATATCGGCAATTAAAAACGGAGTTCCCAAAACATCCGCATAAACTTCATTCTCTCCTCCAGAGAAGATTGAAGCTGTTTTTTGCTCTGACACGACGCACTCTAATAGAAAGCTATCTCCAACACTTGGAATAATATTATCCGTCATCTAATTTGCTCTCACGTAAAAAGTGCTCAATTAATTCTGTCAACTTTTCATTAAATGAATCTTCAAACTCATCAAGATTTCTATCAAAAACCGCTAGATATCGTTCCACCATATCAGGGAGTAGTTCACGACCATTTATCTTATATTGAATTTCGGGCAAGCTTTTATCATAACGGGGTTCAATCACCCAGTTAACAAAGGAATAATCGAATTGCTCTATATTGCGTTGAGCAAAACTACAATAATCTTCGATCAAGGAAATGCCATCTGGGCCAAGACATCCGGGCTCCATTTTATAAAAAACCGTTAGCTTTTTGTGATTTGCCAAATTCACAATAACTTTCCTTTATCTAACCAGTCACAAAAAAGGCCGGAGAACCAGCCTTAATTCTAACCAAGAGGTACTTTTGGTTATTTACTATTTTCAATCATGTATTTTACTGTAGATGCCATTTCGTCTGTAGAGCAGTCAGCACAAGTTCCCATTGGCGGCATTGCATTAATTCCATTAATTGCGTTGTTAATCAGAGCTTCTTCCCCTTTTGCAATTATTGAACTCCAAGATTCAACATTTCCAAACACAGGAGCTCCCATAGCCGGGGTCGCATGACACATTGCACAGCTTATTTCATATATCTCTTTACCGCTTCTTACTACCGACGTAGCTGCAGATTCGACAACAGCAGGCTTAGAAACAGGAACGTCATCACCTTCCACGTAAACTTTGCCACTTGGTTTAATTCGCTCTTCTATCGTGTGCTCTGCAAGGTGATCCGCTGAAAGATTAGCAGCAAATAACAAAGCAAAACCGACACCAATATATTTAATCTTACACACCTTAACCATCTCCTAAACTCAAAATTTGGGTAGTTACCCGACTTACTTCTTCAACTTGGGCAAATTATAGCCGAGTTAAGCCAAATGATGCCAGAAAATTAGTTTGCTTGTTCAAATATTCACAGCAAACAACTCTTTATCATTACCATATTTTCTATCCTTTGCTCTTTCAACCTAACACTTACTCATCTGAACCGAACAAAATGCGAGTGGTTTAACACAAATAATCAATAAATTTGCAATTAATTCAAATATTTACTACTTTTTTTAAGGTTTCTTACTACAATATAAGCAATAACTATTTTGGTTAACCCAAGTCTTATTGCTGTGCTGTATTTAAATATGGCTAGACTTTAACCTCACAACTAAGGGCAATTTGTTTACATGATTTGGGGACTCAACAGTCAATCCGATAAACAAAAAATAATAATTTCACTCACCGAAAGTGATGTTCGACTGTTTTTGTTGGAAAACTCCGCTAATAACCTGCAAGTAGTTAGCTCTCATTTTGTTTCTTACCAATCCCTTGACCAGCTTGAAACAGAGTGCAATCAATGGCTACAACAAATTAAGGCAAAAAAAATAGATTGCCACTGGTTACTTTCTCGCAGCCTATACAAAACAATTGCAGTTAAACCTCCAAAAGTGCCGAATGCCGAACTCGACAATGCTATTAAATGGTTAGTTAAAGACCAAGTCGACCAGCCGCTTGACAACTTGTTGGTGAGCCATTACCAACCAGAAAGCCCTGAACAAGGGGCTGAAAAATTATCTGCGGTGATTGCTGATAAGAGGCTTATTGAAAAACTTCTCGATATAACCCAATCCAATAATCTAAATATTGTAAGCATTTTGATCGACGAATTATCTGCGGGCAATGCGCTAACGGAAAAACTTGAAGCAGAAAAAATTACCGGATTTATTGACCAAGACAAAAATGGTCTGATTTATAACTTTTATATTGGCAAAGAGTTAGCCTTTACTCGCCATATAAAAGGGCGTTTTTTTCCTAACCAACAAGGCAGCCCTTTTACTTTAGAGTCGGATGCTGAAGAACAACTTGATCGTTTTTTATTAGAAACCCAAAGAACTCTCGATTATTGTGTTAGCCAAGTTTTTAGAAAGCCTGTTGATTCTCTTATTGTTGATGCTGCAAAAATTGTAGAAGAAAAAACAATTAGTTCACTTGAACAAATTACCGAGCTGCCTGTTCAAAGCTTTTCACTTGAACTGTCCTCCGAGAAAGATGGTGATGCTAAAGATGCATTAAGTAGTTTATCTATATCCGAAGCCGGTTCAATTTTAAGATCTAATACTAGCAAACAATCAGTAAATTTCTATCTACCTCAATATCAACCTAAACCGCTCGAATATGGATTCAAATTTGCGGCTAGTATTACTCTTATCTTTACATTTGGATTTGTTTGTTATGGTTTATTACAACAAAAAGAAATTCGAGAGTTAGAACGACAGTTAGCGCAAGAAACACTAGCTGTTAAATCAATAACAAACGAAATGAATAAAATATCTGCGGGCCTAGGACAAGAGAGCTCACTGGAAAACATCAATAACATTATAGCCAAAAAACAAAAAACTCTTGCATCCACGCAAAAACTTTTATTGCAAGTAAACGAAAAAGCACCTTTGGAACCTGTTCGATATAGTCAAGTGTTATCAGCTCTTGCAACGCAAAAATCCGAGTCCCTTTGGTTGACTCAAATTAGTATCTTTCCGACCTCGATCAGCTTAACTGGGACTACCACCAACGCTGAATCTGTTCCTAACTATATAGATGAAATGTCAAAGAATAAAATACTAAGTAGCCAATTTGAAGAACTCATCATTGAGCGAGATCAAGAAAGTAAACAGTTAATTAATTTTCAAATGACTAATGGGAAATTTAACAATGCCCGCTGATTTGGACAAATACCGAGTGCTTTTTAATGATCTGTCATTGCGCTCACGATTATTAATTACACTTTCTGCCGCTGCAATATTATTTATGTTGTTTGATTTGCTTTGGCTTTCTAATAATGGACAGATTATTAAGCAAACTAACAATAAAATTGTTAGCCTATCCCAAGAAAAAAACAACTTGCTTGATACACAGAGAACAAAAAATCAAAAAATTTCTTCAAAACGAAATGATCCAAAATATCAACTTATTGAAAGCCTAGATCAACAACTGGAACAAGCTAAAGTAAAACTAAAAGAAAGAACTCTAAACCTTGTACAACCGGAAGATATGGCAGAGGTATTAAATACGATCATCGCCTCGAGCAACAAACTAAAACTTCAGTCACTATCGAAACTTGAAACTACAAAACTTTCAGATAAAACGCCGGTCGATCCCAAAGCAAAAGATCAGGAAGCTTTGGTTGAGCTATATCGCCATAGAATGCAAATAGTTTTAAACGGTAGTTATTCAGCGACCTATCAATTTTTAGAAAAACTCGAAAGTATGGAAAAACAAGTTGCTTTCGATAATCTGGAATATGAGGTCGATGCTTACCCACAGGCTGAAATTAAATTAATCGTTTCAACCCTTAGTTTAAATAAGGAGTGGATCGGTGGTTAAACTCTATTTAATTGTTGCTGCAATACTTAGTACACCCCACAGTTTTCTCGCGGCTAAAGCGATCAACGATCCAACCAAACCAAAACTGCAAAACCTTGCAAACCCCAAAAGCACCGTTTCTAAGAAAAATAAGAAACAACTACTGACTGCCATTTTTTTAAAAAAGGGAAATTACCAGGCAATTATTAATGATAAATTATATCGTCGGGGTGATTTTTTAGGTAATAAAAAAATTATCTCCATTAAAAGTAATACTGTCTTATTACAGAACGAGCTGGGTACTAGTCAACTTACCCTAATCAGCCCATTTAAAAAACAAAAGAAAAATTAGAATGAATAATCCTATATCAAAGTTAATAATATCGACAAAATTAATAGTATCGACGCTGTTAATTTGCTGCTTGGCATCTTGTCAATCACTCACACCAACAAAGCAACCAAAAAACCAATTGGCTGTAGAAGCTATTACCGAAAGCCAAAAAGATAACCAACCTCAAATCACGGAAAAGATTTCCGCCGATCAGGCTTTGTCAACCATTATCATTGACGAAAGTCCGAAAAAACAAATCATTGAAGAGCGGTTTGACGTGTCGGTTAAAGGTGTCGATATTAATAGTTTTTTACTGGGGCTTGTTGATTCGACAGAATACAATTTAATTGTCAGCCCAGATTTAAAATTGCAAATTTCTTTGCAACTAAAAAATGTCACCATTTCCGAAGTGCTACATGCATTAACTCAAATTTATCCCGTGACCGTTAAACAACAAGATAATCTTTTCTTGGTCTCTTCGGCCGAAACTACAACGGCAGTTTATACACTTGATTACTTAAATATTGTGCGAAATGGCGATTCAAAAACAAGAATTGCTGGACAATCAGTTTCTGGAGGCAGCAATCAAAATAATCGTTCCTCTGATAACTCTGGTGGAAATCAATTGTCTGGTGGAAACAATGTTCAACAAATCAATTCAAGTAACGTTGAAACTAAAAGCGAAACTGATTTTTGGAAAGAGCTAACCACCAGTCTTGATTTGATCGTTAAAGATGAGCCAAAAGCGAGCGTAGTTGTCAGCCCACATGCCGGAATTATCGTCGTAAGGTCGCTCCCTCAAACTCAAGAACTTATAAAAAAATACTTAAATAGCACTCAAAGCAGCTTAAACAGACAAGTTATCATTGAGGCAAAAGTCATCGAAGTTAGATTAAATGATGGATTTCAAGCAGGTATAGATTGGGGAAAAATGGGAACTGTTGACTGGAATGGCTCGGGATCCGAAGGCAGCGAAGGAGTTTACACACTTGGCCAAAGTGGGCAAATCTTAAGACAAGAAGTATCAGAAAACCCACTTAATGGTATTTTTTCTCTGTTATACCAAACCAATTCATTTAGTGCTGCGATCGATCTTTTACAGTCCCAAGGCGATGTTCAAGTGCTTTCTTCTCCACGGGTTTCAACAGTCAACAACCAAAAAGCCATTATAAAAGTAGGTAGCGATGAGTTTTTTGTCACGGATATCTCTACTACGACAGTAACCGGAACCAGCACTGCGACGACACCTAATGTCACATTAACACCTTTTTTCTCCGGTATTTCTTTAGATGTAACACCCCAGGTTAACAGCCAAGGCGAAATTGTTCTTCACATTCATCCTGTTGTTAGCGAAGTAACAGACCAACCCAAAACACTTAGCTTGGGTGAAGATCAATTTGTTCTTCCTCTAGCACTAACAAATGTTCGAGAGTCGGATAGTATCGTTAGAACTAAAAGCGGTCGCATTGTTGTTATTGGTGGATTGATGCAAAACACCGTAACAGAAGAAGTCAATTCAACACCACTGCTTGGAGAAGTTCCGCTACTTGGAAATCTTTTTAAACAAAAGAGACAAAAGCAAATAAAAAGTGAGTTAGTTATCTTGCTAAAAGCTAACCTTGTCGATTTAAATAATTCTAACCAACAACTGGACAAAATAAAGAGTCGCTTTAATCAATTTTAACAATGTATTTATATCGTTTTGCCATGAAAAAAATTCCGTTTGGTCACACCCCAGACACCGAACTTTTTTGCCCAACAAATACTCATACAGAAGCACTTAACGTATTGCTCTTTTCTATTAACAGTGGAGAAGCTTTTTGTAAGATCATTGGCGAAGTGGGTAGTGGAAAAACCATGTTATGTCGAGTCCTTATTCGCCACCTAGAAAAAACCCGAAAGCTAGCTTACATTCCCAACCCAAATTTGAACGTCAAGTCCTTACATTACACACTTGCAAAAGAGCTTGGTTTACGAATCAAGGCCGATAGTAGAGATGACCAAATTTCTCAAAGCATTCAAAACAAACTGATAAAACTCAATAAACAACATGGTCCCGTCCTGTTAATAATCGACGAAGCGCAGGCTATGTCTGATGATGTCTTAGAGGCATTGAGGCTTTTTACTAATATAGAAACCGAACAACAAAAACTTTTACAAATAGTTTTATTTGCTCAACCAGAGCTAAATAAAACGCTTAAAAAAAATCACTTGCGACAGTTGAACCAAAGAATTACTTTTTCTTATCATCTTAAGCGGCTTTCTCCACCTCAAGTTTTTAATTATATCAAACACCGAATTAGTTGTGTTAGCTTTGGTAAAAAAATCACCGTTAATCCATTTACGTCACTATTAACCTATTATTTTTCAAAAGGTACCCCCAGACTAATTAATACGATATGTCATAAAGCCTTATTATTAGCCTATGCAAAAAAGCAAGACAAAATTTCTAGTCTAAACTTGATTAAAGCAGCAGTTGATACTGATGGTGTAGATCGGTTTATAGTTAAATACTTCAAAACTATTTTAACGCTTACCTTGTTAAGTATTAGCGGAACTGCTTTCGCCTTTTTGGGGGCGATATGAGCTTAGTCAACGAAATGTTAAATGATCTTCAAAAAGATCAACAGAAACCAGTTTATATTCAAGGAATGGTTGCTGCTGATCAAAAACCAACGAGATCAAAATATCTCGGTTTTATTTTTCTAATCTTAATAGCGGCTATTTTAATCGGTTATAAACTAATCTATTCCGAAGTGGTTCTAACCGAACAGGAACAGAATGTCTCGCTCACACAAGCTATTCAACCAGCAAAGCCTGATCCACAAAACACAGTAAAGAATATTGCTGATACTCCAACTAAGCCCGTTTTCTCCGATGAAAAATTGGAAGAGAAACAAATAGAATCCCTTGTGAGAAAAGCGGAAACCAAACAAATCAATTCTGAGAATTCTTTACTAAAAACCTCTCCAGAACCCGAGGAAGTTCAGACCGATCCAAAGGAAACTGTTTCTCTGGAAAGCAACTTAGAAACAACGCCAGTAAAAACGATATCAAGAAGAACTCAAGCCCAAAAATCTTTTTCATCAATTGTTAACGATTGGGGTCAAACTAATACTAGCTCGGACTTTGCAAAACTAGACGGGGTTTTAGAAAGCTATTCTGATATTCCGTCAATCTGGCTAAGCGCACTAAGTTTTTTAAGTGATGATTACCCTAGCCTATATAATACACTTCTAGAAAAAGCACTAGTTAAAAAACCAACCTATGATCCCTTTTTATTATTATCGGCAAGAGATCACTTTTCATCTGGAAATTATATTCTTGCTGATCAACAACTGAATAAAACCAACAAGATTAACTGGGAAAAAAATAATTATCGATTGGCTGGACTCGTTGCTCATAAATTAGGCAATCATCAGCAAGCAATTGACCATTACAAAAGAATTCTTGTTGCTAGTCCTAATCGAGGAGATATAAACATGGCTATTGGTATATCCTACGAGGCACTTAAAAATTCTAGGCTGGCGGTTGCTCATTTTAATCTGGCACTTAATGATTCCAACCTTAGCCAAGTACAAAAACAATTTATTAAGCAGCGACTGGTTGCAAATCAAGGTTAAATCATGTTGTTAAAAAAAGTTAGATTAGGCGACCTGTTAGTCGACAAAAATGTCATCACCAATAAGCAGTTGGAAGATGCGCTTAAAGAGCAAAAAAGTAATCGCCAGCGATTAGGAAAACTACTGGTAAACCTAGGTTACGTCGAAGAAAAACAACTACTCCAACTTTTGGCAGAACAGCTTAATATCCAATTTATCGATCTCGTTGGTTTCAAGGTTGATTCTCAGGCGGTACATAAATTAAATGAAATGACCGCTCGACGATTAAGAGCCTTGGTAATTGATGAAAAACCCGATCACTTTCTTGTTGTTATGGCTGATCCAACTGACTTGGCTAAATATGATCAACTTCAAGAAGCCCTTTCCAAACCTTTAGAAATTTGTGTCGCCATAGAATCCGAAATTATTTCCAACATCGATACCTTTTATCATAGCGGAGATGAAATTCTTGATTTGGCAGGGGCGCTCGAAGAAGACCTAACAGAAGACAGTTTTGATCTGCCAACTTTAAACGAAAACGTATCAAATGATGAGGCGCCAGTTGCCAAATTTTTACAGGGCTTATTTGAACAAGCTATCCAATCCAAAGCTTCCGATATTCACATTGAACCAGACTCGCATGTTTTGAGGGTGCGAATGCGTGTTGACGGACAATTGCAAGAACAAATAATTAAAGAAAGTCGCATCATTGCCGCGCTGGTTCTTCGCTTAAAACTAATGTGTGGTCTCGACATTTCTGAAAAACGTATTCCGCAAGACGGCCGTTTCAGGATAAGAGCAAAAGATCATGAGGTAGATATTCGTTTATCAACCATGCCAATTCAGCACGGCGAATCGGTTGTTATGCGTTTACTCGATCAAAGTTCAGGACTATTAAAATTAGAACACACCGGAATTGAGCCAAAATTATTAAAAGAAATAAGAACTTTATTATCTTTTCCTCACGGCTTGATTTTAGTTACTGGGCCAACTGGTAGCGGTAAAACGACTACTCTTTATGCGGCATTATCAGAATTAAATGAGCCAGAAAAAAAGATCATCACCATTGAAGATCCGGTGGAGTATAAACTTGCTCGAGTGAATCAAGTTCAAGTTAATAACAAAATTGATTTAAGCTTTTCCAAAGTTTTGCGGGCAGTTTTACGTCAAGATCCCGATATCATTTTGATTGGTGAAATGCGTGATCAAGAAACCGCCGAAATCGGTTTACGTGCTGCGGTTACTGGGCATTTAGTTTTATCAACCTTACATACTAATGATAGTTTATCAGCAGCTGTTCGATTATCTGACATGGGAGCCGAACCTTATTTGTTAGCTAGTGGTTTGAGAGGTGTCATTGCTCAACGCTTGGTTAGACGAGTGTGTAAATTTTGTACCTCCGACTACCAACCCAATGAACAAGAAATCACTTGGCTTGATCGCTTTCTTGATCCAGAAGTAAAACAAACCAATTGGAAAAAAGGTAAAGGTTGTGTTCAATGTCACAATACTGGATACCAAGGAAGAGCCGCTATTTTTGAAATACTTATTCCAGACCTAGCAATGCTTGAAGCTATTCGAACCAAAAATTATGGTCTGTTTGTTGAACTTGCTCATGCCAGTGATACCTTTACTCCGCTTTCTACTTCAGCGATCGGACTTGCCAAAAAAGGTATCACCAGTCTGGAAGAGGTTCTTCGAGTTTGTGAATCGATTGACGATATAAGCGAGCATAATTAATGGCGACTTTTCAGTACCAGGCTAGACAAAAAGATGGTCAGCCTTACCAAGGAGAGATGGAAGCGGTTTCCGAAGAAGCCGTGGCTGATAATTTATTATCGAGAGGGATGCTTCCCGTTACGGTCACTATCTCGGAGAAAGAGAAAAAAGATAGTTGGGCTAATATTGATGTTGGCGAGCTTTTTAAGACCCGAAAAGTAGATATTAATGACCTAGTCATGTTTAGCCGACAGATGTATAGTCTCACTAAAGCGGGTATTCCTCTCACACGTGCCATTAGCGGTTTATTGGAAACAACCAAATCAGATGTATTAAAAAAAGCTTTAGAAATTGTTTATGCTGATCTAAACGCTGGGGTTAACCTTGCTACAGCATTTCAGAAGCACGATCATATTTTTTCTTCACTTTATATTAGCCTTATCTATGTTGGCGAAAATTCTGGACAGCTAGAAAAGGCCTTTAAACAGATCGCCAACTACTTAGAATTAGAACAAAAAACTAAGCAACGAATTAAAAGCGCCACACGTTATCCAATGTTTGTTTCTATCGCAATTGTTTTGGCAGTTGTTATTATTAATATGTTTGTTATGCCAGAATTTTCCAAAATGTTTCAAGCTTTTAACGCTGGAGAACTTCCTTTACCTACTCGTATTTTAATGGCAACGAGCGAATTTTTTCTTAATTACTGGCCATTTATGTTAGTCGGAAGCGTTGTAGCAATTTATGCTGCTGTTTCTTATATTAAAACCACAAGTGGACAATATCGCTGGGACAAACGGAAACTTAAATTTCCAATAATTGGTGATATTATTTATCGCAGTTTACTTGCTCGTTTTTCCCGAACCTTTAGCATGATGATCCGTTCTGGCGTTCCTTTAATAACCACATTAAACATTGTTGCAAAAGTTGCTGATAACGCATGGGTTTCAGAAAAAATATTGAATATGAGAGATGGTATCGAAAAGGGTGAATCAATTTTAGTGGTTGCAACCCGAACCAAAATGTTTTCGCCACTTATTTTGCAAATGATTTCTGTTGGTGAAGAAACAGGACAACTTGATACCATGTTAGAACAGGTTGCCGATTTTTATGAAGAGCAAGTTGATTATGATCTGAAAAAACTATCGGATAATATCGAGCCAATTTTAATTGTTGCTATTGGAGCAATTGTTTTGGTGTTAATGTTGGCGATTTATCTGCCAATGTGGGAATTAACAGCAGCAACCAAACATGGCTAGCAGCTTAACGTCAACCAGCTTAAAAAGTGGGTTTCTCTATTTTACTTTTTTGATGATCATTTTAGCAGGTGTTGTTTATCTTTTTTCTGATCGCTCAGATAGTTATCAAAACCTCAGAAAACAAGCTTTTTTATTAACTTCATCAGCATTTAAAAATGGAATATATTTTGCTCACTCAAAATTTCAAGTTCGTCAAAACCAAGAACAATATTTTGACTTATGGGTCGATGAAACAACTGGATTAGACTTTAATAAAAAGGGTTACCCAATAGGAACATCAATTAGCAACATCAACCAACAAAAACCGAAAACAGCTAAGCACTGTAAAGAGATATGGCAATTTGTTTTGGGTTCTTTGCAGCCAGAATTAGTTCTTGCTGAGAATGAGAATGACTATTGGGTTCAATTAACTTCCAGTGATATTTGTATCTATCATTCGCCTTTCACAAACAAAATGCAACTTAGTTATCATTCTTTAACTGGAAAGATCGAATTAGTTGAATAAAGTTAGTTTTTTTATGGAAAACTGGCAAAACTAGACTAAACTTTGGATATAAATTAATCAATCTGCATTAAATTTAGAATTTTTAAAAACGAGGAAATAAATGTGAAAAACTCATTACAAAAAAACAACGGTTTTACTTTAATCGAACTGATAGTTGTTATTGTTATTCTTGGAATTATGGTGACCTTTGCTGCTCCAAAATTTATTGATCTACAAAGCGACGCCAGAGCATCAGTTATTCGCGGTGTTGAAGGTTCTATCCGAAGTGCAGCAACATTGGTTTATTCAAAATCTCTAATTGATGGTACCGAAACGGCCGCAACGGGAACCGTTAACGTATCAGGTGGTGGAGTGGTCGACACTGTTTTTGGTTACCCCGCAGCTACGGCAGCAGGAATTGGTACAGCCATTGATTTACAAGGTGGAGTAACCCATGATGGATCTGGCGTTTTCACACTACAAACTGGTTGCACGGTGACCTATGTTGCTGCAGCTGATGCAACAACTCCTCCAGTCATTGATCCTGCCGTTATAACTGGCTGCTAATTGATTAATTGTTTTGAAAAAATATCCAAAGCCGCCCTCTAAACAGGCGGCTTTTACGTTAATAGAATTAATTATTGTTGTAATTATTCTCGCCATTTTAGGTAGCTATATAGCCACTCGCTTTTCCTCTTCCGACAGCTTCAAACAAGATACCATTGTTGAACAAATAATTTCTGCTGGTCAGCTTACTCAGCAATTAAGCATGAATGATTCTTCCCGTGATTTTTCTTTGTCAATCCAGTCAAATCAAGTTAATTTATTAGCAGATGATTCAGCTTTTTCCGCCGCAGGTTTAAATTTTCCTTTAGTGTTTGATTCTTCGGTAACAATATCACCAGTATCTAGCATTAGTTTTGATAGCTGGGGTGCAACCTCCGCTACCACAATTAGTGTTCAGCTTGGAACAACAGCTAATATTTGTTTTGAAGCGAGTGGATTGATTCATCGATGTTAAAAAATCATTCAACATCCTGTAAAAAAGTCGATGGTTATTCATTGATAGAATTAATCATTACGATTGTTGTAACTAGTATTGTGATTGTTATTTTTTATTCCGTTTTTGCCCCAAATCAGAAAAATTCTGTTTCTTCGGTTATCCAAGTAAAAGCTGCAGAACTTGGTCAAGCCTATTTAGAAGAAATAATATTAAAGCGGTTTGATGAAAACTCACCTATTGGAAATGCCGTACCATGTAATCAAAACCTCGCTGCACCTTGTGGAGGAATAAGCAATGAAGAAGGGATTGCAAACCGCGCTTTATTTGATGATGTTGATGATTATCATGGAGTAAGCGATCAACCAGCAAAAGACGCTCTAGGTAATGATCGAGTTGGATTCGCCAATTTCAAAGTGGATGTTACTGTTAGTTATGCCGGTGGAGATTTTGGATTAGCTGTTCAGGATTTAAAGAAGGTTCAAGTTACCGTTACCACACCTTTAGGTGAAACTTTTATATTTAGTCAATATAAAGGCAACTTTTGATGTCTAAAATTGATCAATACAATCAGCAAGGGTTCTCACTGATGGAGTTGGTGATTGTAATTATAATTTTAGGCATTATGGCGATATCTTTGGGAAGCCTAACAAGTAATAGTGTTTATGGCTATATTGATGCAAAAGATCGAAATCGTTTAAGCCAATCGGCTAAATGGGTAACTGAAAGAATTTCTAGGGAAATTAGAGAGGCTTTACCGCAAAGCGTTAGAACCGGTTCAAGCGGGAACTTTCATTGTGTTGAATTTATGCCGATTGAAAATGCCTCTTCTTATTTAAATTTGCCTGCAAGCGGAAGTGTAACCAGTTTTGATGCCGTTGGATTTAACCTTTCTTCTTCCAGTGCTACACTTTTGGCAATTATGCCTATCGACGCAGTATCTCTTTATTCTGCAGCTGGTACTTTAGGTAATATTGCGTCGATCGCGGTTTCAACAACAGATCCCAACCAAGCGGTCGTCACTTTAGCTGCACCGACCAATTTTGCCAGACGCTCGCCTCAAAATCGCTTTTATTTATTAAATTCGCCGATTTCTTTTTGTTTAAATGATTCCAATGGTCAAATGATAAGATATTCTAATTATGGGATTACTGCTAGCCAACAATATCCACCAAGTGGTGGAGAACAATTAGGCAGCAATTTTTCAGCTAGTTCGACAGTTTTTAATTATCAGTCCGGCACTCTGAGCCGATCAGGTTTGCTGCAGATCAATTTACGCTCACAAAACCGAGGTCGATCTTTGACTGGGAGTGAGGAGTCTTTTGATGTATTTCTCGAGGTTCATGTACGAAATGTTCCTTAATAAAAACAACCAAACAAAAAACCGCTCAACACCTTCTAATCTTAGTAAGCGATACTCTATACCTGCCAAACAGCAAGGTATTAGTTTAGCTTTTTTGCTTTTTGCTATTATTATCGTCAGCCTGCTTGCTGCCGCTCTCATGAGAATAAACAATCAATCTAATATTTCGGTCGCTCAGCAAGTTATATCGACACGCGCATTTTTTGCCGCTGAATCCGGAGCACACCTCCAGGCACTAGCCGTATTTCCTGTTTCAGGGGGGGCTGGAATTTGTGCTAGTCAAACCTACGCAATGACGGCTGAAGGATTAAATGGATGTAGCGCTACGACTAACTGCAATAGCGTAACCATCGACGCTGTTGACTATTATCAAATAACCAGTCAAGGTCAATGCAACATAGGACATCCTCTACAAGCGACTCGAACGATTGAAATTCGCTTAAAAAATGTCTCTTCACCTTAAACCTAAATTAATCAGTTGAAACTTATACCATAAGATATAGGATCATCCCTCGAGGGTTGATATAATCTCGCCTTATTGTGAAATGGTGTAAGTTATCTTTGCTATTAACTTGGCCGATCTTCTAATTTCTGTGGAGACTGAAATTTTGTCTAATCCTGAAAATAAGATTTCAAAGGGCATCAAGGGAGCCCCTCAAACCTTTCAAGGTTTGATTATGAAACTTCAACAATTTTGGTCAGATCGAGGTTGCGTTATACTCCAACCCCTTGATTTGGAAGTCGGTGCCGGCACATTTCATCCCGCAACTTTTTTGCGCTCTATCGGCCCAGAGCCGTGGAATTCAGCTTACGTGCAACCCTGCAGGCGACCAACTGATGGTCGCTACGGAGAAAACCCAAACCGACTTCAACACTACTATCAATATCAAGTGGTATTAAAACCTTCTCCCAAAGATATTCAAGAACTTTATTTAGATTCTCTTAAGATGCTCGGCATCGATCCATTGGAACATGATATTCGATTTGTTGAAGATAACTGGGAATCGCCAACTCTTGGCGCGTGGGGATTAGGTTGGGAAGTTTGGCTAAACGGAATGGAAGTTACTCAGTTTACCTATTTCCAACAAGTTGGCGGATTAGAATGTAAGCCGGTTATGGGAGAAATTACCTACGGTTTAGAGCGGATCGCCATGTATTTACAGGATGTGGATAGTATTTTTGATCTCGTCTGGACTGAAGGTCCTCAAGGTGTTGTAACCTATCGAGATGTGTTTCATCAAAATGAAGTCGAACAATCAACTTACAATTTTGAATGTGCAGATGTTGATTATCTTTTCACTTATTTTGATTATTGTGAAACTCAAAGCAAACAATTAATAAAAAAGGGGCTTCCCTTACCGGCTTATGAAATGGTCTTGAAAGCCTCTCACACATTTAATTTGCTCGACGCAAGACACGCAATTTCTGTCACTGAAAGACAAAGATTTATTTTACGAGTTCGTGCGTTGTCCCGTGATGTTGCTCAAGCCTATTATGATTCACGCGAAGCGCTTGGTTTTCCAATTTGCCAGTCGTTAGAAAACAATAAGGAGAGCAAATAATGTCGACTGAAATTAACAAGCTCGACTTGTTGTTTGAATTGGGTTGTGAGGAACTACCCCCAAAAGCTTTAACCAAACTTGCTCACTCTTTACTTGAAAATTTAAAATCGTCTTTCGATTCTCTTGAATTATCTTTTGTGGATAGTGAGTGTTTTGCAACACCTCGCAGACTTGCTGTTCGTTTTGTTCAACTTGACACTGCACAAAAAGATAAACAAGTAGAAAAACTTGGACCCGCCACCCTTGCCGCATTTGATCAAGATGGAAATCCAAAACCTGCTGCAATAGGTTTTGCGAAATCAAACGGGGTCGAAGTTGCTGATCTAAATAAAAAGCAAACTGACAAGGGTGAACGCCTTGCTTATATTGCAGATGTAAAAGGTGAACAAACTAAAAACTTAATACAAGATTTGCTACAAAAAGCACTCGCTCAACTACCTGTTCCTAAAGCAATGCGATGGGGTGATTCCAGCTCACAATTTAGCCGACCCGTTCATTGGGTTCTTGCTATATTGGGTGAAGAAATATTGCCCGTTAAGTTGTTTGACCAAACCGCTAGTAACTTAACTTTTGGTCATCGCTTTCATTCACCAGACTCAATTAAAATTAATAATGCCGCTGAATACGAGCAAAAACTCGCTTCAAAAAATGTTATTGCTTGTTTTGAGGAGCGTAAAGCAAAGATCCGAATTCAAGTCGAAAAAATAGCAAAAGAAAAACAGGCTACCGCCGTGATCTCCGAAGACTTATTAGAAGAAGTAACCGCCTTAGTTGAATGGCCAGTGGCTCTACTTGGGAATTTTGACGAAAGTTTTTTAAAAGTTCCCTCAGAAGCACTAATTTCTTCAATGGCTGAGCATCAAAAATACTTCCATTTAATTGATCACCAAGAAAAATTATTGCCCTACTTTATTACGGTTTCCAACATTGAAAGTAAAAATCCTGCAGCAGTTATTGAAGGAAATGAAAAGGTGATTCGCCCCCGGCTAGCGGACGCTAAGTTTTTTTATGATTCCGATTGTAAAAACACCCTTGAGAGTTATGTCGAAAAACTAAAGAAAATAGTCTTTCAAAACAAACTTGGAAGTTTATATGCCAAAACACAAAGAATAAAATCGCTCGCCCTTGATATTGCCGAACAACTCAATTCAGATAAAGAGCTTGCCGCAAGAGCCGCTGAATTGTGCAAATGCGATTTAATGACCGACATGGTTGGTGAGTTTAGTGATCTTCAGGGAATTATGGGACGTTATTATGCAACTAAAGATAATGAACACAAGGAAGTTGCAGAGGCTATGGATGAAATTTATATGCCTCGATTTGCCGGTGATCAATTACCAAAAACTACCACCGGTTTAATTTTGGCTGTTGCTGAAAGAATTGATACATTGGTCGGAATTTTTGGTATCGGTCAAATTCCAACCGGCGCAAAAGATCCCTTTGCACTGCGTCGAGCAGCTTTGGGGGTTTTACGTTTAATTACTGAAAATAATTTGTCTCTCGACCTATCCCAATTGATTTCCTTATCATTAGAGACTTTCTCTAATTCTGATCCAGTAGTTGAAGTTGATACCAATACAGCTAAAGAACTTATGAAGTTTTTTGCCGCAAGAACAGCTGCGATGTACCAAGAAAAAGGCTTCTCTTCTCAATCAATTAAAGCTGTTCAAGCATTAAATATTTCTCAGCCAACAGATTTTTATAATCGCTTAGAAGCGGTTAAAACTTTTGACTCTCAGCCAGAGAGCGCTGATCTTGCAGAAGCCAATAAGCGAGTTAAAAATATTCTATCTAAATCAGATTTTAATTTTGCCACCAGCAGCATTAATCAAGCGCTATTTGAATCTGACGAAAAGGCATTATTTGAAACCATTCAAACCGTTAAAGCTTTTGTAGATGAGCAGGTTTCAAAAGGTAATTATGGGCTCGCCCTATCTAAACTTGCTGGCTTAAAGGATGTTGTTAATCAATTTTTTGATAATGTAATGATTAATGTCGACGATCCAGCAATAAAAAATAATCGATTGGCACTCATTAATGAATTGAGAAATCTATTTATTGGGATTGCTGACATTTCTCTATTACAAAAATGAGCAGCCATCCAAAATTAATTATTCTTGATCGAGATGGTGTTATTAATCTCGATTCGGACAATTATATAAAAACGCCAGAGGAATGGATTCCTATTCAATCAAGCTTAAATGCAATCGCTCTACTAAATCGTGCAGGCTATAAAGTCGCTGTAGCAACCAATCAGTCAGGAATTTCTCGCGGTTTTTTTGATCCGGTAACTCTCGCGATGATGCACAAAAAGATGGAGTTAGAACTTGCAAAGGTTGGTGCTCATATTGACGCGTTAGAATATTGTCCTGATCATCCTGATAAAGCCGGTCCGAACCGAAAACCCAATCCAGGCATGGCTAAAAAACTTATTTCATTGTTTAACGCTGTTCCAGAAGAAACTTGGTTTGTGGGGGACTCATTATCAGACATCCACTGCGCGCTAAACTCTAACTGTAAACCGGTATTGGTTTTATCTGGTAAAGGCAAAAAAACCTTTCAACAGGCAACCTTACCAAAAGATCTACCAATATTTAACGATTTGAGTAGTTTTGTTTCTAATTTGTTGGAATAAATGCTTGAAAGTTAGGCTTGTAGGTTATCACTGAATGGCAAAAACAAAAACGGCTTCAAAAGAAACCGTTATAAATCAGAAATTCTTTCTATTATTTTAAACTCTCATAATAAGCTGCAAGATCATCTATGTCTTCATCAGATAATGAAGCTGCAAACCCAGCCATGATCATATCAGTACGTGTTTTATCTCTAAATGCTTTAAGTTGTTTTGCAGTATATGCTGCCTTTTGACCTGCTAAATTAGGATAAGTTGGTATCATGCTAATACCATTTACGCCATGACAACCTACACAAGTGGCTGCTTTTGCTTTTCCAGCTGCAACATCTCCCGCGGAGGCTGCTCCAATAGAACAAAGAGATAATACTAAGCTTGAAACTAAAGCCGTTTTCTTTAACATTTGTTTTTCTCCAAATTAAAATATTTTTAGATTAGATTTATCTAATATAGTGTTTGTTATTAATTAACGCAAGTAATTTGTGCATGATTGTTGTGCATAATAACAGAAAATCACTACTCAAGGCTTGTAAAAACCTGCCTTAAACTCTTCGAAACCCAAATATAAAATCAGCATTTAAATTTGTTTGAAAAAAATTCAAAAATAAATACCCGCGAAATAAAACATTTCAGCCAATAGAAATATTGTGGGCGTTCTGTATTCTTTTTATATCATGGCCAAATTCCGCGCTTCAAAGTCACATTAGCCACATGCTCAATGGCACAAACAAGTGAGGCTGTACGAATATCCTGATGTTGGAAATCTGGATTCTCAGGGTTGGCATTAAGTAATTGACTGCGTTCAATCACTCGATCTACAGCAGAAGTGATAATGCTTTTCAGGCGCTGATTAACATCATTTTCTGACCACTGTTCATTAGCCAAGTTTTGGTTCCATTCAAGATAGCTAACGGTCACGCCGCCAGCATTAGCTAATATATCAGGTAGTACATCAATACCACGATTTTTTAAAATAACATCAGCATCGGGTGTAACTGGCTCGTTCGCAGCTTCAACAATAAGACGGGCTAAAATTCTAGGAGCATTTTGTGCAGTAATAACGCCTCCAAGTGCTGCAGGAATTAAAATATCGCAGTCCAGTTCAAGTAATTTTTCATTGCTGATTGTCATTGTTTCAGAAGTCCCAACGACGGTGCCTTCTTTTATTTTTTGGTTAAGAACTGCTTTAATATCTAAACCATCCTCCTGATATACTCCGCCAGTTGTATCGCTTACGGCAATAATTTTTGCACCTGCTTTTACAAATAATTCAGCTGCGACAGAGCCAACATTGCCAAAACCTTGAATTACAATCCGAGCATTTTTAAGCGATGACAGGCTGGGGAGCTGGTTTCTTGCTAAATAGTGCTCAACGACAAACATACAACCTCTCGCGGTTGCTTCTCTACGTCCTAATGAGCCGCCCATGCTAACAGGTTTGCCTGTTACTACTGCCAAATTATTCTTGCCTGGATGAAAGGCATGATAGGTATCATAAACCCAAGCCATAGTGTTTTCATCGGTGTACATATCGGGGGCGGGTATGTCGGTGTAGGGACCAATATTATCGCCAAGCTCGGTAATGAAACGTCTAGTAATATGGCGCAATTCATCTTCGCTCAAGTTTTTACTATTGCAGGTGATACCACCTTTTGCACCACCAAAAGGCAGATTCATCAAGGCGCATTTCCAAGTCATTAACGCAGCTAATGAAGTAACCTCTTCTTGATTAACATCAGGATGATATCTGATACCGCCCTTACCGGGGCCAAGAATGTTACTATGCAAGACGCGATACCCTTGAAAGTTTTGCACCGTGCCATCATCCATTTCTACCGGAAAGCAAACCGTTATAATCCGTTTTGGCGTTTTAAAAAAGTCGATTAATCCTTTTTTTAAATCTTTTATATGTTGAGCGGCTTGGTCAAACCGATTATGAAGATCTTGGAGTGGGTTGGGTTTTTCTGTTGTATCTGTATTAGTTGGTGTGGGTGTTATAGCTTCCATAATTTAGCTCCTGACATTTGACTGATGTGTGACAATCGGTGGACAAATCAATTGACCAATCGTGATCAAACCTTAATCGACCTACCAACGTTTAATCTAGCGTTTTCGCAAATACTTTCTTAACAAAAAATCATTCACCAGTAAAATCGCTAGAAATATAATAACCTGTATTGGTTAGATAAATATAGAGTATCTTTTGTTTTTCATCAGCTACTTCAGTGTTGTCAAATGAAACGTTCCAGGTTAATCGAGAATCTCTACGTTCGAAAACTGTCTTAGATACCTTCGCTAATACCCAAGATTTTTTAAGTGTACCCGCATCGACTAACTCTTTAATTTGTTGTGTTGCGGAGATAATTGCCTGTTCTTTATTAATGGTCTGGAGTTTATCATGGCTGGGATGTGCAATACTAAAACCTGTATATAAAACAAGTGTGACACCTAATAATTGAAGTAATTTTTTCATTTGTGTATTCCTTATTATAAATTTAATATCTGTTTAGTTCACTAAGCCAATAACTTCATATTCGCCTTGCGTTTTTAGCGTCACTGTTACCTCATGATCGCTGTTGTTTTTCCAATACCAACCGTGTTGTCCATCAAAAGGAGCTATCATAGAACCCTTCATATCTAAACTAGTCGCGATTGTGTAACTTTCAAAATAACCGGTCGTATCTCCCTTAGGCTCTCCATGAAAATCAAAATAAAGCGGCGTGCCATCTGTAACCCAATGATAAGTTAAACTCCCATGTTTTTGAATTTTAAACTTATATTCAATTCCTTTGTTTGGCGGTATTACAAAAGACTTTTCATCGTCTTTATATCCTAGTGAGGCTATATTTGTTGGTTGTGTTATCGTATTATTTGGCGTTTCTTTAGAAAGCTTTGTTAAACCCATAAACTCTCCAACACCAGTTGGATCTGAATTAAATTCGGCGGGCAAAATTATAGTAAGGTAAACAATAAACGCAATCACTAATGAAATAAGGCTAGCTTTGATTAGAGTTGCATTTGATTGTGTAGGAAAAGTAATTTCATTCATAGTTATCTCTCAAATTAATAAAACAAACGATCTAGTTGTTATAATATCCAGTTAATTGAAACATAGTTAACATTAAGCCGCCGCTCATTAACAAGGTATTAGAAACAGCCGAAAACTTTAAATAACTTTCATAACGACGCCAAAAACTTAGAATGATAAGCACAAATGTGAGCACGAAAATCTGACCAAGTTCTACACCGATATTAAAAGCAATTAAATTCTGCAATAACCCCTCTCGACCGAATTCAAATTCTTGTAACTTAGTCGCTAATCCAAAACCATGAAATAATCCAAAAATTAATACCGCAGCTTTAGTGTTAGGCTGGAAACCTAAAAGTTGTTTGAACCCACCTAAATTATCAAATCCTTTATAGACTATGGATAACCCTATAATGGCATCAATTAAATAGGCATTGACCTGAATGTCATTCCACACCCCCAACATTAGAGTGATACTATGTCCTATGGTAAAAAAACTAACATAAATCAAAACATCTTTTGAGCGGTAAAGAAAAAACAACACACCGACTAAAAATAATAAGTGGTCATAACCTGTAACCATGTGCTTAGCGCCAATATACAAGAAAGGTATAAATGCGATTCCTTCATTACCTTGCAAAAACTGTTTAGTATTCTCATCAACACCATGAGCTAATACAGAAAAAGAAATAAATCCTGCCAAAAAAATGGTCAAATAAACAAATAACCACTTCATTTTTATATTCATAAATTTTATTACTCCGTACTCTGATCAATCAATAAGGCTATTAAGTTATTTACTTTCTATATTGTGTTTTGAATACAATATTCGGTAAAGCGCAGGCAACACCACCAATGTTAACAATGTAGATGATATAATTCCTCCAATCACTACGGTTGCTAACGGACGTTGTACTTCAGATCCTATACCAGTATTGAGTGCCATAGGCACAAAACCTAAAGAGGCCACCAAAGCTGTTGTTATCACGGGACGTAACCGAGTTAATGCTCCTTTGATGATCGCGTCATTAAGGTTTAGTCCATCTCGGCGTAAATCACGAATAAATGCAACCATCACCAATCCATTCAATATCGCAATCCCTGAGAGCGCAATAAAACCGACAGCAGCGGAAATTGAAAATGGAATATCGCGCAATAAAAGAGCTAACACCCCGCCGGTTAGTGCAAGTGGCACTCCAGAAAAAATCACCATCGTATCTCTCATTGATCCCAAGGCCAATAATAAGAAACCAACAATCAAAGCCAAAGTGATCGGGACAACAATAGATAACCGCTGAGAAGCTGATTGTAACTTTTGGTAGGTTCCGCCATATTCGACCCAATATCCCGCGGGAATTTCAACCGAATCGGAAACCACTTGCTGAACATCTTGAACAAAACTGCCAAGATCTCGACCTCTTACGTTGGCGGTTACCACTACACGACGTTTACCATTTTCACGATAGACTTGGTTATATCCCATCACTAATTCAAGATCTGCCAATTCTTCAAGCGGAATATAATCACCATGAGCTCTTTGAATCGGTAGTTTTGCTAAACCATCGACATCTCTTCGCAAATGTTCAGGGAGTCGTACCACAATATCGGTGCGTCTATCACCATCATAAAACTGTCCAGCAGTATGTCCACCTAAAGCTGTCGCTAGTTGTTCTTGGATCTCCATAATACTAATGCCAAACTGCGGTAAAACATCCCTTTTGGGTTTGATGGTCAAGATCGGCAATCCTGTTGTCTGCTCGACAGCGATATCAACAATGTCATCAATACCAGAGATTGCTTTTTCAACCTCTCCGCTTAAAGCAATCAATGTATCAAAATCATCGCCAAAAACTTTGATTGCTAATTCTGCTCTCACTCCAGCAAGTAATTCATTAAATCGCATTTGAATTGGCTGTAAAAACTCATAACGATTGCCGGGCATAGGTGCCACTAATTCGGCGAGCTCATCAATAAACTGCGCTTTGGGTTTATTCGGGTTTGGCCAAAGCTCTCTTGGTTTTAGAATAATGAAATTATCTGCAACACTGGGAGGCAAGGCATCGGTTGCCACCTCAGCGGTTCCAATTTTAGCAAAGACCCGCTCAACTTCAGGTAACTCATTAATTTTAGCTTCCAACGATTCTTGCAATTGGATGGCTTGTTCAAGAGATGTGCCCGGAATTCTTAACGCATGCATTGCGATATCACCTTCATCTAGGTTCGGGACAAACTCACTACCAAGTTTAGTCGCGACAAATCCACTTGCTAACAACAATGCTAACGCACTACTAACAACTAACCAGCGGCTTTTGATAGCGAATGTTAATAAAGGTTGGTACGCAGAACGCAACACGTTCATTAGCGCATTTTCTTTTTCAATGATTGGTTTGTTAAAAAATAATGCAATACAAGCGGGAACAAATGTAATTGACAAGATCATTGCGCTAACAAGTGCTATCACCACCGTAATAGCCATAGGATGAAACATTTTCCCTTCTACTCCAGATAGAGCAAATATCGGAAGATAAACAACGGTGATAATAAAAACCCCAAACAAAGCTGGGCGAATGACTTCTCGAGTAGCCTCAAAAACAATATTGAAACGTTCCTTTACCGGCAGAACAGCACCTTTTCCTGCAATGCCCAACCTGCGTAAACAATTTTCGACAATGATAATCGCACCATCAACAATTAATCCAAAATCCAGCGCGCCAAGACTCATCAAGTTAGCACTGACTTTTGTTTGAACCATACCGGTAATAGTCATCAGCATAGCAATGGGAATGACCGCCGCAGTTAATAAAGCGGCTCTCACGTTACCCAAAAATAAGAATAGAATAACGATGACCAACAATGCACCTTCTAATAAATTCGTTTGTACTGTTTGTAATGTTTTATTGACTAGACCTGTTCGGTCATAAACAGCAGTGACGGTTATTCCAGGAGGAAGGCTACTTTTTACTAGTTCAAGTCTTTCCGCAACAGCCTTAGCGACGGTACGACTGTTCTCCCCTATTAACATAAAAACGGTGCTCATAACCACTTCTCTTCCGTTTTGAGTGGCTGCGCCAGAGCGGAGCTCTTTTCCTTCGCTAATTTTTGCGACATCTTTTAATCGAATTGGAGCCCCACCCCGTTCAGTAACTAGAATGTCTCCTAAAGCATCTATGTTCTCAACTTGTCCTGGAACTCGCATTAACCACTGAGAACCATTATTTTCGATAAAACCGACACCTCGATTTTCATTATTATCTGCAATTGCCGCAAAGAGTTCCTGTTGGGTAATGCCGTAAGCCAACAAACTGCTTGGCTCTAAAGCCACCAAAATTTCTCGTTTATAGCCGCCAATAGGGTTAACTTCAACAACACCTGGTACTCGGAGTAGTTGCGGCCTGATGATCCAATCATGAACAGTGCGAAGATCCGTTGGTGTGATGGCACTGCCGTCTGCATTCAGTGAGCCGGGCTCGGCATCAACGGTAAACATGAATATTTCACCGAGGCCAGTAGTAATAGGTCCTAATGCCGGCTCAAGCCGAGAGGGTATATTATTCTTTGCTGTATTTAGTCGTTCGTTTACTAATTGTCTGGCGAAATAGATATCGGTACCGTCTTCAAATATTACAGTAACTTGAGACAACCCATATCGAGAGACTGAACGTGTGTGCTGCAAATTGGGGATCCCTGCCATGGCCGTTTCAACCGGATAACTCACCCGTTGCTCGACTTCAAGCGGTGTATATCCGGGGGCTTCGGTATTAATCACAACCTGAGTATTGGTTATATCAGGAACAGCGTCTATTGGCAGCTTAGTAAAATTCCATAATCCTAGGCCGCAAAGCATGGCGATGACAACGAGTATCAAAAACCGACGCTGAATGGAAAAACGTATAATAGTTTCAAGCATGTGTGTTCTCCAAAAATTTTCTTAGTGATCGTGTGATGCGCCAGATTTTTCGACATCGGCTTTAATGATGTAACTATTTTCGGAAACGTATTCAGAACCTAGTTCTAATCCACCAAGTACTTCTACCCATTCTCCTGCGACACGACCTAAGTCCAACATACGAACTTCATACTCATTACCTATTTTTACAAATACAACGGTAAAATCTCTAAAAGCTTGTAATCCCGAACGTTTAACCGCGAGATCGACTGAATGCTGGGCTATTTCAATTTCACCTGTCACAAAAGAGCCAGCAACTAATTGACTGTTCTCATTGCTCGCTCGGTTATTAATAATTTCTGCTCGAACAATAATGGATTGATTCGCTTGGACAAGGGAGTCAATTTGTTTAACTGTGGCTAGAACCGGTAGCTCGTGACCTTTGATCAACAACTGAACAGATGCGCCTAACTTGACCTTTTGACGGTCGGTCGGAAATACAGCCAGTTCACTCATTAAGACTGTATGATTAGCGATCGATAACAAAATTCTGTTATTAGATTGTTCGCCAGAGTTGGCATTACGCTCGGTCACTACGCCATTAATTGGCGCCAATATGGTGTAGGGTTTTAAACTTTCGTTACTCTCTATCGTCACTAAAGGCTGACCTTTTTTAACCGATTGTCCTAAGCCAACATTCACTACTTTTATCGTACCTTCAAATCGCGCGGTGATATCACGAGTATACTCAGGGTGAGTAGTCAGCCTTCCATACACTGCAATAGTTTCTTTCAATACAGCGGGCCCGGCAACCGAAGTTGCGATCCCTAACGCTTCTGCCACTGCACTTTCGATCTTCACACGACCTTCAAAGTTGTCATATTGCCAACGGTAAGATTTTCCTTGATATTCAGCGTTTATAGTCACTACAAAAGAATGAGGTTCATAAATAACAGTATCGCCTCTAAGAAAATCGTTTTGCGGTGCAAATTTAATATTATCTTCTATACCCCCAAGCCGAGTTAAAGTAACTGTTAGTGACACATCTGCCGGCCTTACTGGTAGACCTTTATCGGTGACCCAGACTCGAAACTCTGGTGGTACGCCAGTTTCAAAGATAGAAAGCTCAACCGCAAAATCTTCATCTTTTAATAGACGTCCTCGATGAGGGCCTTTTTCAGGTTCCGCTTCAACTTGTTCATTGCTAGCACCTTCAAAAGAATGCGATAGTTTGCTATGGGTCAGAATCGAGCAAAAGAGCACGACGATCCCCAAATTAGTGATTAAATTTTTCATTTCGATTTTCATAAAATAGTTCTCATTCAATTGTCTGAATTAATAAAACATCAGTTGATCAAAAGGGGGAAGTTATTTGGGTACCGGTTAACCTTTCAAGCTCAATTTTATTAATGTGAGCAGCTAAGCTGGCTTCGAGTAACGCAGATTGGGCATCGAGTAAGTCGTTTTGAACAGCCATCCATTCAAGATAACTATACTTGCCTAGTTCATAGGCTTTTCGTGTTTCTGTTAAGGTTTTTTCTAATTTTGGAATAACTTCTAGCTTCAACATGTCACCGAGATGGAGGTTATGTTCTAATTGTTGGTAGACAATAAAAAGCGACGTTTCAATGCGCACACGAAGTGCGTCAGCTTCTGATTGATTCTGAGAAATTTTGGCTTGAACTTCAGCAATACGCCCTTGATTTCGATTGCTCCCACCAAAAGGAATTGATATTCCCGCGACGATTCCAAAATCATCAGTTCGCTCATAGCGCCTTACGCCTGTAGAAAATTTCCACTTAGGATTACGCTCTTCTTGTACTAACCTTAACTCAGCTTGTTTAATCCGCTCCGTAGAAAGAAATTTGGCTAAGCTGGGATTATTAGTTATCTGGTTTTTTAGCGCATGGAAACTAATAACACTCGGCTGACTCATGAGGGAGCCTGAAACCGAATTAAATGTGGGCGAAGTGCTTCCCCATTGCGCTGCAAGTTCACGAATAGAAGACTCTAGTTCATGTTTCAAGTCGACCAACACCAACTTCCGTTTAGCAAGCTCAGCTTCAGCTCGATATAACTCAGCTATTGGTGTCTTGCCAACTTTAATACGCTGTTTAATTTCTTGAACCATTGCTTCTGCTAACGAGATTGCTCTATTGGCGATAATAGTGCTTTCTTGATGTGATAGTGCCTTCAGAAAATAGCGAGCCGTTTGAGTCCCCGTATCCAGTTGTTTGATTGCTCTCTCACTTTCAATCAAACTCAACTCTCTGGTGGCCAATGCTGTTCTCTTTTCTCTGATGTTGTTATCCAGTACCCAGCTCACACTCAATATTGTTTGGGCACTATCGATTCCAGCGAAATCACCGCTACCTAATGCGTCTTCAAAACTCAATTCAATCTCTGGTTTTGGAGAAAGATCAGATTGGATGACTCGTCCTTGCTGCGCTTTCATTTTGTACTGAAATACTTGCAGTTCAGGGTGATTATTAAACGTTCGCTGTATTGCTTCGGATAAAGTTAATGACTTCAAACTTTCGGTCGCCATAGCATCAGTTGGAGAATAGGCCTTTGTGAACAATATGGTTCCAAGTATGAGGTATCCACTGAATCGGGCTAATGAAAACCGACCTTGAATCGGTTTTTTAAGCATGGAAATGCTTTTCATTTTTATCATAAAATATTACCTAATGAGAAAGAGAGTATTCGATTAAATGATGAAATAGGTCAGTCGATAGTGCACACACAGCCAACATAGAAATAGCTGTTAAGCCAACCATAAACATGGGGAAATCATTTTCCTGTTGATCAGATAATAGGTAACGAATTCGCTGGTTAAGATTGTCATTTCCAAAATGACAGAAGGCATTACTATCCAAAGAGTTGCCAAAAGACTTAGCTGTCAACCGCCTGACCTTAAGTAAAGTTTCAGCAATCTTCGACTTGTCTTTAACCACCCGAGATACCGCTGAATCGGCGTTTTGCTCCATTGCAAGTAGTAGTAATTGATTCAATCTATTAGATACTGAGCGAGGGAAAAAGGAGGTTAATAGCAAGAACGCCCATTTTTGTAGCGGATCATGCCTGCGAGCATGCTCAATTTCATGTAATTGAACAATGGTGTATTCATCTTGGTTAAGCTGAGAGCGAAGAGCGGATGTGATATAACATCGTGGCTGTGAATAACCCGCTGTAAAAGCGGTGGGTGTATCTGTATCAAGTTGGTAAAAACCGTTATCGTCTACCTCTGATACGGCATGAAGCAACTTTGCCTTACGAGAGTTTTGAAACATTCGGCGCATACTTCTAACAGATAAAATAATCGTGTAACTAATTGCAAAAATAAGCAATAAACCATGCCAACTATTAAATAGAAATTCCTCTGGATGATGCCAATGAAAGAAATCAAGGGCGTCAGGTAACGGTAAATATTTGCTATCTGAAAATAACACTAAAATCGAAACAAACAGACTGATAACCTAGGGCGATATTACTATAAACCACAAAATGCTTAGACGCGAAGTGGCAGAATAACTCTCAATATTGATAACTTTTATTTTAATAAATAACGAGATTAGAATAACTAAAAACATCACCCAGTAACCGTATATGGATAACAAATTTAAAAAAATTGCTTGGTCACCTAGGATCATGTCTTTTCTTCCAATGAAGCTTTCTCGCGGTAATCGTGAATTAGACGATCAAGTTTATCTAGTTGTTCCTCGTTTAATTCAGATGATAAGGACACAAATGCGGTTAATAAACTATCTTCATTATCTAAGGTGAAATCTTGTGCAACTTCTTTAACTAGTTGACCGATAAAAGCATTACGTTGTTTTGCTGCTCGATAGTGAAATGCGTGGCCTTCCTTATTTCGTAACAAAAGCCCTTTTTTAAATAAACGGTCAAGTGTACTTTGAATAGTATTAAGCGAACCACCTCGTTGTTTTTCAAAATAAGCGTAAACTTGTTTTGCATCGGCCTCTTTAGTGCACCAGAAATATTTCAACACTAATTTTTCGAGTTCACCTAAATTCATTTTTATTACTAAGTCTCTCTGGGATCCGATATTGCAAACAGATGGTGACACAACAAAAACCGATCGTCAATCGGTTTTTTTGTTCTTAAGCTAGAATTAAAAAAGAGGGTTTCCCCTCTTCTTTTGGTCTAACATTAGATTTTAAATGTTTTCTAGCATTGTAGATCGGTAGACAATTTATTTATACATCTAAATTAGCGACCGCTAACGCATTTGATTCAATAAAATTTCTTCTAGGTTCTACATCATCGCCCATTAGAGTAGAAAATAATTGATCTGCTGCAACGGCATCTTCAATAGTGACTTGAAGCATACGGCGCGCATCAGGATCCATTGTTGTATCCCACAACTGGTCTGGATTCATTTCTCCTAAACCCTTATAACGTTGGATAGCAATTCCTCTTTTAGACTGTTGCATCAACCAATCGAGAGCTTCCTTAAAGGTTGAAACATCTTGCTGTCTGCCTCCTCTTTGTATGTAAGCACCCACTTCAATTAGGTCGTTTGTATTTTCTCCTAAAGAAACTATTTTTTTGTACTCTCCAGATGAGAAAAAGGATTTATCTAAAACGTACTTCTTTTCACTTCCATGATGAATTACATTGATTCGAGGATTAAACTCATTTCTTTCATCATCTTTGACTACATCAAACTCAAAACGAGTCGCACCAACCTTACCATCACCCGCTAAACCGGTTCGTAAACCATCCACCCATGTATTAACTTTTTCAGAATCTTTCAATTCCTCAATAGAAAGCTTTGGCAAATCAACCAAACTGTTTAAAATTCTGTGATCATATAGTTGAGATAGTCGAGAAACATCAGATTGAACCTCTCTATAATCTTTAACAAGCTTTTCTAGTCCAGCACCTGATAAAGCTGGTGCTTCTGGATTTACATGCAAAGAAGCCTCATCTAAAGCTAGGCTGGTTAGATATTGTTGTAAACTAGCATCGTCTTTAACATAGGTTTCTTGTTTGCCTTTTTTTACCTTGTATAATGGAGGTTGCGCAATATATATGTATCCACGCTCCACAAGCTCCAACATTTGACGATAGAAAAAGGTTAATAACAACGTTCTAATATGAGCACCATCAACATCCGCATCGGTCATAATAATAATTCTGTGGTAACGAGTTTTTTCAACATTAAACTCATCCCTTCCTATACCACAACCTAACGCCGTAATCAGTGTTCCAACCTCAGCTGAAGAGAGCATCTTGTCAAAACGAGCTTTTTCAACATTTAGAATTTTACCTTTTAGCGGTAATATAGCTTGGTTTTTTCGGTTACGACCTTGCTTTGCTGAACCACCAGCAGAATCACCCTCCACAATATACAACTCTGATTGAGCCGGATCTTTTTCCTGACAATCAGCCAGCTTTCCAGGAAGACCTGCAATATCCAAAACACCTTTACGACGAGTCATATCTCGAGCCTTACGGGCAGCCTCTCTTGCTCTTGCAGCATCTAACATTTTGTTAACGATAATTTTCGCTTCTTGAGGGTTTTCTAATAGATAATCGGATAGCTGAGTACCCATTGTTTGTTCAACCGCACTTTTTACTTCTGATGAAACGAGTTTGTCTTTAGTTTGTGAGGAAAATTTAGGATCAGGTACTTTCACTGAGATAACAGCTGTTAAGCCTTCTCTGGCGTCATCACCAGTTGTTTGGGTTTTCCCTTTGGCGTTACCTGTCACTTCCTTTTCCATGTAGCTATTAAGTGTTCGAGTTAATGCGCCTCTAAACCCAGCTAAATGAGTTCCACCATCCCTTTGAGGGATATTATTAGTAAAACAGAAGATATTCTCTTGGAAACTGTCATTCCACTGCATTGCAACTTCTACGGCAATCCCATCATCCCTTTGGAATGAAAAGTGGAACATTTTTTGGTTGATAGGGGTTTTGGTACGGTTTAAATAATCAACAAAAGCCTCTATCCCACCCTCATATTGAAAATGATCTTCTTTACCGCTTCTTTCATCTTTTAATCTTATGCTAACACCAGAATTAAGAAAAGATAGCTCTCTTAATCTTTTTGCTAAAATATCATAATGATAATTGGTGTCAGCAAAAATTTCAGGGCTAGGATGAAATCGTAACTCTGTTCCTGTCCGTTTAGTTTCGCCAATAATAGCTAAAGGTGCTTGTGGTTCACCTAATACATAACATTGCTCATGCACCTTACCTTCTCTTCTAATCGTAAGAGTAAGCTCATCAGACAAAGCATTTACTACCGAAATCCCTACTCCGTGTAAACCACCAGATACCTTATAAGAATTATCATCAAACTTTCCACCAGCATGTAAAACAGTCATAATTACTTCTGCCGCTGAAACCCCTTCCTCTTCATGAATACCGACAGGAACGCCTCGACCATCATCAGTCACAGTGATTGAGTTGTCTGTATGAATAATAACGTTAATTTCATTACAATGACCGGCAAGAGCCTCATCGATCGAATTATCAACCACTTCAAAAACCATATGATGTAACCCGGTGCCATCATCAGTATCACCGATATACATTCCTGGACGTTTTCTTACTGCATCAAGCCCTTTAAGCACTTTAATACTGGAAGAATCATATTCGTTTTGTTCAGTTTCTTTATTATCTGACATTATTAATATTTTTCCTTATCGCTTTTATAATTTACTGTTTGTTAGTCTACTCATCATCCAACGCAATGATAGTTCAATTTCGATAGTTTTATCTAACTTAAAACCTTTTTAATTTCTCCCTGTTCCACGTGGAACATAGCAACCCCATTATACTCTTTTATGAAAGGTTTTATCATATCTGGATGCAAACAAGACAAAATTATTTGCACATTATCTTGTAGTCTTAATGTGTCAATTAGTAGGGCTTGATTACTCTCATCTAACTCTGATGAAAAATCGTCGATGATAAATAAACTATCCTTTTGAGTAATTTGTTTGAGAATCTTAGTTTGCGCCAAATAAAGTGCGTTAACCAATAATTTTTTCTGACCTCTAGATAAAAGATCTTTGGCTAAATATTTGCCAATCCTAATTCTTAATTCTGCCTTGTGTGGGCCATATTGAGTATTGCCCGATGCCAAATCTTGCTTTCGACAATCAACCAATCTATCCATTAATCTACCGGTATAACCGGAATAATAAGATAACCTAAGTTCATTTGTTAATTCAAAATCAACTTGTTCCAACACCTGTTTTAAACAAGGTTCTAAAAGATCAACAATATTAGACCGATATCCATCAATCACGCTAGCGGATTTTGCGTACTCCACATCCCATAAACTAAATTCATCATCCTTACAAAAAGAATCATTATTTCTCAAATACGAGTTTCTTTGTTTGAGTAAACGATGAAACCTAGACCAACTAGATTGATAAGATTGTTCCACGTGAAACAATAACCAATCAATATACTTACGCCTCTCTAATGGGCCGGAATCAATCAAATGATAAGACTCAGGGCTAAGAACTTGAACTGGATACAATGCCGTCACAGAAGAAAGGGATTTAACTAACTGGCCGTCTAATTTAATCCGTTTAAATTTAGTGGGTTGAAAGTAACTAACGCCAAGCTTGGTTTTGTTAGAAAACTCTCCGAACAATGTGAAATCCATGAAATCATGGGAAATCATTAAGTTCTGCTTAGAAGTCCTAAAAGAACGCCCACTAACAAGATAACAAACAGCTTCTAAAAAACTACTCTTACCTGCAGCGTTATTCCCATAAATAATATTTATCTCTTTAGAAAGGGGTAATTTGATATCAGTTAAATTACGGAAACTAGAGCATGAAAACTCTGAAAGATACATACTAAGCCGATCTTACGGGTGGTTTATTTAAAGTCGCATCGGCATAACAACATACAGACTGTCGCTATTTTCGGAGCTTTCAATCAAAACACTGCTGTTTGAATCGCCAAGATTAAATCGTACCTTTTTGGTCTTGATGGCATTTAACGCATCAACCAGATAATTGACATTAAAACCAATCTCCATCTCTTCATCAGAATAATCGACATCAAGTTCAATTTCTGCTTCTTCTTGCTCAGGGTTATTTGCGTGAATGATCAACTTATCTTTCTTAAGCGACAAACGAACTCCTCTAAATTTTTCATTACACAAAATTGAAGCTCGGGAAAATGCATCTTTTACGTTATCGCGATCACAAACTAAAGCTCGCTCAGCATTCTTTGGCAGCACTTTATCATAGTCAGGAAAACGACCATCCACCAACTTAGAAGTAAAAACAAACTCTGCCAAGGAGATTCGAATGTGGTTATTGTTAAACTCTACCGAACAAACTTGATCAACACTTGATAGTAATTTAGTCGCTTCAACTACACCTTTTCTTGGAACAATAGCTTGAACCAATTCAGATGTAACTTTTTGATTTAGTTGAATTTTTGATAGTGCTAATCGATGACCATCAGTGGCAACGGTTAAAAGTTTATCATCGTCCAGTTCAAATAACATACCGTTAAGATAATAACGAACATCTTGATGAGCCATCGCAAACTGGGTTTTATCAAGAAGATCTTTGAGTGTTTGACTACCAACGTCAAACTTAGTGCTGAATAACGTATCTTCAATATTAGGAAATTCTTGCGCGGCGATAGTGGATAGAGAAAAACGATTTCGACCCGATTGAACCTTTAGACGATTATCTTCAAGGGTGAAATTAATCGATTTATCCGAGGACAAACTACGACAAATATCAACCAATTTTCTGGCAGGAACGGTGATATCGCCTTCCAAGTATTCTCCCTGCAATGTGAGATTAACTGACATTTCAATTTCTAAATCAGTTGCTGTAATCGACAGTAAACCCTTTTCTACCTTAATGAGTAGGTTAGCAAGTACAGGTAAAGTCTGACGCTTTTCAACTGCTCCAGAAACTAACTGAAGCGGCGCAACAAGTTGATTTTGATCGATGGTAAACTTCATGTTAAAAACTCCCTAAAGCATTCATCTTTATGCTTAACTGGATAATATTCTTAATAAATTAGTGTAATCTTCATTTATATCAGGTAATTCTTCTTTCAACGATTTAATTTTTCTACAGGCATGTAATACTGTTGTATGATCTTTACCGCCAAACGCTTCACCTATTTCGGGTAAGCTGCGATTGGTAAGTTCTTTAGCTAATGCCATTGCAATTTGCCTTGGCCGAGCGATCGAACGGTTTCGCCTTTTCGACAACAAATCAGATACTTTAATTTTATAGTACTCAGAAACCGTTTTCTGAATATTTTCTATTCTAACTTGTTTATCCTGAGCTGCAAGTAGATCTCTTAAGGCATCTTTAACAAACTCAACGGTAATCTCTTTACCAGTAAACTGGGCGTTTGCAATTACCCGTTTTAAGGCACCTTCTAATTCTCGCACATTTGAACGTATGCGTTTAGCTATAAAAAAAGCGACCTCGTGAGGAAGCGTGATGTTGGATTCATCGGCCTTAGACATCAATATAGCGACCCGAGTTTCTAGTTCTGGCGGTTCGATAAAAACCGTTAACCCCCACCCCATTCGAGATTTCAGCCTTTCTTCAACGCCGTCTATTTCTTTTGGATAACGATCACAAGTTAGTATAACCTGTTGATTTCCTTCAAGTAATGCGTTAAATGTGTGAAAAAATTCCTCTTGTGACCTTTCTTTATTAGCAAAAAACTGTATATCATCAATGAGTAATGCATCAACTGAACGGTAGAACTTTTTAAATTTATCAATGGTATTGGTTTGTAATGCCTTGACCATATCAGCGACAAAACGTTCGGAATGAAGATAGATAACCTTACCATTAGGCTTATCGCGAAGGATTTGATTACCAATAGCGTGCATTAAATGGGTTTTACCTAGACCAACACCACCATAAATAAATAATGGGTTGTAGGCACTTCCAGGGTTAATTGAAACCTGTTTGGCCGCAGCCATCGCTAGTTGATTGCTTTTACCTTGAACAAAGTTGTCAAAGACAAAGTTAGAATTTAGACTGCTTTTTTTCGTTTGTAACCGATCCTTTTTGTGATTTTTTATAGATTGTTTGTTTTTATTGCTTGAGGTGTTTTCATTATTCTTATTAGCAGGAGTTTCGGACTCAAAAATAGCATTATTTGTAATAATATCAAGAGAGATATCGATATCTTTATTGTCGTGATTATTTAAAATTTCCCTTATTCTAGGTAAATATTTTTCTTTAACCCAATCTAAGACAAATCGATTAGGTGCTTGTAAATATAAATTTTTACTATCAAACGAAGCCTTTAGCGGTCTAATCCAAGTGCTAAATTCTGTTGGGGGCAATTCGTCCTGAAGGTGTTTTTGGCAGTTAGTCCACATTTAAAATATTTTGCTTGTTTTATTTCTTATATTAAAAAAATCACAGCCATTATCTGTTAGTCAACTAACGAATCAATAGTAAATGTGAATGATTGAAGCATTCTAGATCGAAATTAAAAATTAATCCACAGATAAAACAAATAATTGATCAATTAATAATTAAAAAGAAGTAAAATAATTTATGATTAAAAGTCGATCACTTTAACTAAAAAATACTGATTCAAACAAATATTGTGAAACAAAACAGGTATAAATCTGTTAGTAATTGTAAAAGCGAGTTATTTTTAATATTAGTACAGGTTTACTAAGTGATAAAACATAAGTTATATCACTTTTTTTTACAAAGATATACTTTAGGTTACTCTTTGATTATTAATAATAAAAACGAGTTATCCACAGATATTAACCTGACTTAATAATAACTATAATAAGATCTTTTACTTATTATTATTATATTTACCTTGTTAGTAAAAAATAATTGATTATGTTGAATAAGATATAAATTAATCTTAACTTTGATATAAAATTTGATTTAAACCATTTAAAAACATAAATATCAAAAAAAAACGGATTTTTTTGTTATCCACAAAAAAAGATAAAATTGGCTGATTTAGTAGACGGTGAAAACATTTAACACTATATATAGTAGAAATTGGAAATTTTCGAATAATTGAATCTAAATAAGACTTAAATTTATTGGTGATTAACAAATAAAACAGATTGACAGTATATTATCTATACAATAGAATTTGCGCCCCTTGAGGTAGTCGGCTAAGCAATGAAATCATGGTTTAGCCTTTTAGCAATAAATTTAAACGGAAAGTCCGATGAAACGTACATTTCAACCAAGTAATATTAAACGTAAGCGCCGCCACGGTTTTCGTGCTCGTATGGCAACAAAAAACGGTCGTATAATTATTAATCGCCGTAGAGCAAAAGGTCGTAAAAAGTTAAGCGCGTAAGCAAAATAACTATTTTCTTAGTTGTTTTAGAGGCTCTTGTTGGTAATAATGAGTGAAAACAAACACTTACAACTTTCAACCAGAGCTTCGTCTTCTTAACGCGAAAGATTATACTCGCGTCTTTGATAAAGCTTTTAAATTAAATAACAAAGCTTTTACCTTACTAGCTAGAGAAAACAACCTAAGTCATCCTCGTTTAGGTTTAGTCATAGCTAAAAAAAACCTTAAATTAGCTTGCCAAAGAAATGGTATTAAACGGTTGTTGCGAGAAAGTTTTCGTTTGCAACAAAAAGAGCTGGCTAATTTTGATTTGGTTATATTAACTCGAAGAGATATTGCTCTGCTAAGCAAAACAGATATAATCGGCTACCGAAATGATTTGTTTGCGCGTTTTCGCAAACGATGTCTTAAATAACCTATCTTAACTTTATATAATGAAAATACTTCTTATTTCCCTAATTAGACTATACCAAAAGACGCTTAGTCTAGTGATGGGAGGAAGTTGTCGTTTTTATCCCACTTGTTCAACTTATTCGATTGAAGCAATCGAAAAACATGGTAGCTTGAAAGGATCTTGGTTAATGGTAAAAAGAATTGCTCGCTGCCAACCAATGAGTTCTGGAGGTATTGATCCGGTGCCTGATACCGAACAAGATCATTCAAACTGTCAAAAACACTCTATTTAAGAGATTTAATTATTATGGAATCAGCAAGAACCTTCCTCTTTCTTCTTTTTGTTTTTTTAACCTTTTTGTTATATCAAGAATGGCAAGAAGCCCACGCGCCAATAAAAGAAGAAAAAGCACCAATTGAAACTTCTCTGGAAAGCTACCAACCAACCCAAGAATCAAACAATTTAGAGCAAACAAATCAGCAAGAACCTTCCGATCCGCAAACTAATTTATCGGATGATCTTTCCTCTCAGGTACCAGAATCTATTTCAGAAAAAGCTGCATCCTTACCAGAAGCGATAAATATTAAACCAATTATTGTAACAACCGACACTCTAAAAGTAGTGATATCGCCAAATGGTGGTAATTTGGTATCGGCGGAGTTGTTAAATCATAAAGAAACCCTTAACGAAGACTCTCAACCGATTAACATTTTAGAAAATCGAAACGGACGTGTTTTCTTAGCTTTATCCGGTTTATACGGTGAAGGAGCACCAGATTATAATAAGAATGTTGCTAACTACCAATCTGTTCAGTCTAACTATCAAATGGATCCAAATAATGATTCTTTAGAAGTAGACTTAACTTGGATAAACGATAAAGGTGTTAAATATATTAAACGTTTTACCTTTCATAAAGGGCAGTATTTGATTGATGTAGATTTTGTTGTTAGCAACACTTCTGATAGCAAAATTGCTAATCGTATGTTTGCTGCTTTAAAACGTGATACAGGAGAAGTCGAAGGGCAAGAGGTTTCAGGTTTAGGGATGCGTTCTTATATTGGCCCAGCTTTTTCAACAACCGAAGAAAAATATCAAAAATACGATTTTGATGATTTGGCGGAAAAAGATCTTAATGTATCAACTAAAAATGGTTGGATTGCCCTTTTACAACACTACTTTGTTACTGCTTGGGTACCTGTATCAGAAACAACCAATACTATCGATACCTCCAATAAAAATTTAGGTAAAGCCGGTTTAACTCAAATTCGAATCACTCAAGATTGGGAGTGGATTGCGCCGGGTGAAAGTAAAACCTTTTCAGCAAAATTATATGTAGGACCAAAAGTTCAGTCCGCGCTAGAAAAGATAGCTGATGGGTTAGAGTTAACCGTTGATTATGGTTTCTTATGGTGGATCGGCCAACCAATATTTTACCTGCTTATTTTCTTTCAAAGTTTTGCAATCAATTGGGGTTTTGCAATCATTTTGGTCACTATCGCTATTAAAACCTTACTTTATCCACTAGCGAGGGCGCAATATCGCTCTTTTGCTAAAATGCGTTTGTTGCAACCTAAAATGACAACCATGAAGGAGCAATATGGCGATGATCGACAAAAAATGTCGATGAAAATGATGGAGCTTTACAAAAAAGAAAAAGTAAACCCTCTCGGTGGTTGTTTCCCTTTATTAATTCAAATGCCGGTATTTATCGCGCTCTATTGGGTATTAATGGAAAGTGTTGAATTGCGCCATGCTCCTTTTATCTTATGGATTGATGATATGTCGGTAAAAGATCCTTATTACGTAATGCCGTTATTGATGGGGGCAAGTATGTATCTAATGCAAAAAATGCAACCCATGTCTCCAGCAATGGATCCAATGCAACAAAAAATGATGCAAATGATGCCAGTGTTTATGACGGTATTTTTTGTTTTCTTCCCTGCTGGGTTGGTACTCTATTGGTTAATGAATAACTTGATTTCAATTGCTCAACAGCTATATATCACCAACCAGTTTAATAAAGAGCAAGAGAACAAAAAGAAATCCTAAAAACAAACTTTGTGGCAAGGATCACGTCTTACTCTGGCTAGTGATATGAAAGCAGTGACATGAAAGACAAACAAACAACAATTGCCGCTATTGCAACGCCACCAGGAAAGGGTGGTGTTGCTATTATTAGAGTTTCGGGCTCTTTATGTCAAAAAATTTCTCAAACCCTTTTAGGCCAAACACTTAAACCTCGTTACGCCCATTACCTCCCTTTTTTTAATTTTAACAAACAACTCATCGATCAAGGTATCGCGATCTATTTTAATGCGCCTAACTCTTTCACTGGCGAAGACGTTTTAGAGTTACAGGGTCATGGTGGTCCGATTATTATGGATATGTTGTTGGAAGCTGTCTTGAGCTGTGGTGCCATTTTAGCTAAGCCGGGAGAGTTTTCAGAAAGAGCTTTCCATAATGATAAATTGGATTTAGCACAGGCGGAAGCGATCGCAGATTTAATTGATAGCGGTTCTCGTCAGGCAGCTAAAAGTGCTTTGAGATCTTTAGCGGGCGATTTTTCCGAAAAGGTTCATGGGTTAGTAGAAAAGCTTGTCTATTTGCGAGTCTATGTCGAAGCAGCTATTGATTTTCCAGAAGAGGAAATAGATTTTCTTAACGATAATAAAATCACAGAGCAAACAGAACAAATTTCTTTGTTTTTATCAGATCTACTAAAAAGTGCCGAGCAAGGTTGTTTACTAAGAGAAGGAATGAAGGTCGTAATTGCTGGTAAGCCAAATGCCGGAAAATCAAGTTTATTAAATCAGTTGGCTGGTAAAGAAAGTGCGATTGTAACTGATGTTGAAGGGACAACAAGAGATGTTCTAACAGAACAAATAAATATCGATGGCCTACCCCTCCATATTGTAGACACAGCAGGTCTTCGAGAAGCGAAAGATCAGGTTGAAAAAATTGGGGTTGAAAGAGCAGCCAAAGAAATTGAAAGCGCGGATCGAATCTTGTTAATGGTTGATTCATCTGAACAAGAACATTTAGATCTCAATCAGGAAATAAAAAAATATATTAAGCTAACCGCAACATTACCACCAATCACTTTGATTAAAAATAAAATTGATTTGCTAGGCGTGAAACCAAGCTATCAAATACACCCAGCAATTATCGAGCTGTCTGCTTCAACCGGCGATGGTGTGGAATTGTTAAAAGACCACCTAAAACAAAGTGTTGGTTTTGATGCATCAGAGTCCGGGAATTTTATGGCAAGACGCCGCCACATTGATGCATTAAAAAGAGCAGAAAAACATATTAATCAAGGTTTTTATCAGTTAAATAAATTTTCAGCGGGAGAGTTGTTGGCGGAAGAATTAAAACTAGCTCAAGATTGCCTAAATGAAATTACAGGAGAGTTTTCTTCTGACGATCTTTTGGGGAAAGTTTTCACCAGTTTTTGTATCGGTAAATAATCTAAATACCCCTTTTAACTTAGTTATCCCTTAACAATACTATCGATTCAATTTCATCAAAATTATAAGGTAACACAGATTTTCCTTTAAATTTGAGTTGATTTATTTTTAAACCTTGTTGATTTGCTTCGGCCAAATAACCAATCGCTTCTGCTTTGTTCTTGAGTTTGATTAACACTTTTGAACCTAAGTATTTTTCTAAAGAAGTGTTAACAGGTAGGTTTTTGTTTGATTCTTTTGCTAACATTTTTGTCGGTGTCGTTTTGATCTCTTCCGGCTTAATAACAGGCTCCGCTACTTTATTAAATACTATTCCTAGATCTTGGTTGTTAAGTTGGATCGACAAGCCAGTCTTTTGTTGATAAAGATGGATAGGGTTTAGGGGGATTTGACTTAGTTTTTTATCCTTATTTAAATTAAAAACTAAATTTATTGTTTGTGGTATATAAAAGAAATCACTAATACTATTTGCCGTTTTATTATTAATAACTAATCCACTTTTTATCGATTCTTCAACTAATTTTTGTGATAAAGTTTGAGTAAAGGATTCATTTGACAATTGAGTTGAACTAATACATTTCGAGATATTTTGCTGCATCCAAAGTAAATCGTTTAATTGAATGGATAAATCACTAACAAAACTATCATTCGTTCGACTTTCAGAAAAGTTATTAATTTTAAAGCTGCCATTAACAGATGCAATTGAAGGGCTTCTAAATTCAAACTTGAAATCTGTTTCGTCAGCTGTTCGGTTAACATCTAATCGAGTTGATAAATCAAAGTTGAAAGTTGGTAACTTATGATCAACAACATCTAAGCATTGGTTTGGATAAAAAAGGTTAAAAATATCTTCAGAATAATGTAAATCAAACAAAGATAATAGTTTTTCCGCTTGGTTGCTTTTTGCGCCAGAAATATCTATTTTAATTAATGTAGGGTATTCTTGATAGACAATCTTCTCTCTAGCATTTAACCAATCAAAAATACTCATTGGAGTTATTTCTATTTTTTTGGCAACAAATAACGGATTGTGCGGATCTTGATGAAAAGAAGAGTCAAACAATAAAACTCGACCATTTAAATCAATTAACATCCACTCAAAGGTAAGTTCTCCATCAAAAGAGTGATAAGTTAAAAAAGAATCTAGACCTTGTTTGGCATGCCATAAAAAATACAAATAGGGGATTGATAACAAAATCAATAGATAAAGAATCGTTTTTAGAAAGAGTTTCTTCATTATTTACTCAAAAAGACAAGAATAAAGTGATACAAAAAATAGCAATTAACCATCGATAATTGCGATATATGAATTATAGCCTAGTGTAAAATTAGATTAAATTCACGGTTTTTAAACAGGCTTTGAGTGATAGCTCTCTATTTTTCTGTTCGCGGGTTAGTCTATCATGTAACCTATTGATTATTTTTGTTCATTTTTTACCCAGTTTTAGGTAAGATCCCCCTCCTTTTTATTACCCTGTCGCGTTTATAAATGTTATTTGATGAAAGCTTTGATGTAATTGTTATTGGTGGAGGTCATGCTGGCACTGAAGCTGCGCTCGCATCTGCCAGAATGAAAGCTAAAACTCTACTAATTACCCACAATATTGAAACACTTGGACAAATGAGTTGTAATCCTGCAATTGGTGGTATTGGCAAAGGACACTTAGTTAAAGAAGTTGATGCGATGGGTGGGTTAATGGCAACTGCAATAGATCATGCGGGGATCCATTTTAAAAAATTAAATGCCAGCAAAGGTCCTGCAGTTAGAGCGACACGTGCACAGGCTGATAGAACCCTATACAAAAACTTCGTTCGAGAGCACCTTGAAAATCAACCTAACCTTAAATTGTTTCAACAATCGGTTGACGATTTAATTATTGAAAAAGACAAAGTTAGCGGGGTCGTTACAGAAATGGGACTGGTTTTTTTAGCGAAAACAGTGGTATTAACCGCGGGCACCTTTTTAGCGGGAAAAATTCATATTGGGCAGTCTAACTATGCTGGTGGTCGAGCTGGTGATCCGCCTTCGGTAGCTCTATCGAAAAAATTGCGAGAGCTTCCGTTTAATGTACAAAGATTAAAAACAGGTACTCCGCCGAGGATTGACAGTCGTAGTATTGATTTTTCTGAACTAGAGCCTCAACATGGTGATAGACCAACACCGGTATTCTCTTTTTTGGGGAGTAGTAAGGATCATCCAAGACAGGTTCCTTGTTATATCACCAATACCAACCAACAAACCCATGAAATTATTCATCAAGGCATGGATCGATCACCCTTGTTTACTGGTGAAATTGAGGGGGTTGGGCCACGATATTGCCCCTCAATTGAAGACAAGGTGGTTCGTTTTGCTGAACGAGATAGCCACCAAATTTTTATCGAGCCTGAAGGATTAAATACACATGAGGTTTATCCCAATGGCATTTCAACTAGCCTACCATTTGATCTGCAATTAAAGTTGGTTCGATCGATTAAGGGTTTTGAAAATGCTCACATCACAAGGCCGGGTTATGCAATTGAATATGATTATTTTGATCCACGAGAGTTGAAAAGCTCATTGGAAACAAAACATATTAACAACCTGTTTTTTGCCGGGCAAATTAACGGAACGACTGGTTATGAAGAGGCTGCAGCTCAGGGGTTGGTTGCTGGGTTAAATGCTGCCTTAGTTGTTCAAGACAAACCTGCTTGGTCACCAAAAAGAGAAGATGCTTACATCGGAGTGATGATAGACGATTTGATTACCCGAGGGACCCAAGAACCCTATCGAATGTTCACCTCCCGAGCAGAATATCGATTAATGTTAAGAGAAGATAACGCTGATCTTCGTTTAACTGAAAAAGCCCACCAATTGGGCTTGGTAAGCGATGAACGTTACCATCAAATATCAGACAAACGATCAGCGATTGAAAACGAACTGAGCCGCCTCAAGGCGACTTGGGTTCAACCAAGCTCAGATGATGCAACTCAAATATCTTCAATACTTCAAAAGCCACTATCGAGAGAATATAGTCAGTTCGATTTATTAAAAAGACCGGAATTAACCTATTCAAGAATGGCTGATGCGATTAAAGATTTTGGAGAAGGTATTGAAGAAACAGTTAAAGAACAAGTTGAAATTCAAGCAAAATATTCAGGTTATATCGACCGTCAAAAAGATGAAATAGCGCGAAACAAAAAACAACAAAACCAAGCTTTACCTTCTGATATTGATTACTCGGCAATCGGTGGACTATCTTCAGAAATTATACAGAAGCTGCAAAGGGTTAAACCTGAAACAATCGGGCAAGCGGCAAGAATTTCAGGTGTGACTCCTGCCGCAATCTCTCTTTTGTTGATCACTTTGAAAAAAAGAAATTATAAAAAACTTTCTCAAGATCAGGGAAAATCTTAAATGATCGATCTTGGTGCTAAGTTATCAGATGGACTACAGCTTTTAGCAATTGAGGCGAGTGCCTCTCAAAAAGATCAACTATTGTCCTTGTTAGAGCAGCTACTCAAATGGAACAAAACTTATAATCTAACCGCAATTACCGATCCGGAGGAAGTTTTAACACTTCATTTGTTTGACAGTTTAGCAGTGAAGCCTTTAATCAAACAAAAAAACATCATTGATGTAGGAACGGGCGCGGGTTTTCCTGGACTACCCTTGGCAATTATGTTGCCGGACGTTCAATTTACTTTGTTAGATAGCAACAGTAAAAAAATTCGCTTTATTCATCAACAAATTCATTTATTGGGATTAACTAACGTCATCGCTGTTCATTCTCGTGTAGAAAATTATCAGCAGCAGTTTGATGGAATCATATCGAGAGCTTTTGCCTCATTAGAAGATATGATAACAATAACGGCACATTTGCTAGATAGGAATGGTTGTTGGTTGGCAATGAAAGGTCAGTATTCTAAACAAGAGGTGATCAATCTATCTAATATTGTTGATCAAGTCGCCTGTTACCCTTTAAATGTGCCGGGATTGTCAGCGGAAAGGTGTTTAGTGGAGTTAAAAGCTAAATAATTGGGGATAAAAGAGAGTGATTAGCTTGTTGTTATTGATCAAACGAGAGATCAAACTATAATGGATGGTTCGCCAAAATAGATTAACTGGCCGATTGAGGTTACTCATTGCTTCTAAGCGGCGTAAACAAAGAATAAAAAGAACAGGTTAAAAGTGACTAACTAATCAGCAAAACAGATTTCTAAAGAGGCTCTTGTGGGTAAAATCATAGCAATAACCAATCAAAAAGGTGGTGTTGGTAAAACAACTAGCAGTATTAATATCGCCGCATCGCTAGCTGCGACCAAAAGAAAAGTCTTGTTAGTTGATTTAGATCCGCAAGGCAATGCATCAAGTGGTTGTGGTGTTGATAAAGACGAACTTGAATTTCACATGTTAGATGTTCTTCTTGGTGATAAAACTGCCCAAGAATGTTTAATCAACGCGGAGCAGGCAGGGATTTATGTATTACCCACTAATTCAGATTTAGCCTCTGCAGAGGCATATTTATTATCAGAAGATAATAAAGAAAATCGACTAAAAACGGCTTTAGCAGAGCTAAAAGATGAGTTTGACTATATTTTTATCGATTGTCCTCCTTCATTAAGTATTTTAACGGTTAACGCGTTGGTTGCCGCTGATAGTGTGATGATCCCAATGCAGTGTGAATATTATGCGCTCGAAGGTTTAAAAGCCTTGTTGGGTACTATTGAACAGATTACCGAGCATGTTAATCCTGATTTATACATTGAAGGTATATTAAGAACTATGTATGACCAACGAAACCGGCTGGCGGTTGAAGTCTCAAATCAGTTACATGAACATTTTGGTGATAAAGTTTACCGTACTGCAATTCCTCGAAATGTCAGATTAGCAGAAGCACCTAGTTATGGACTGCCTGCTCTTTTGTATGATCGTTTGTCTAGAGGAGCAAAAGCTTACCTCGGATTGGCCGGTGAAATGATTCGTCGGGAAGAGTCCGAGAAAGAAGCGATTTAAGATTGTTAGTAATCTAGTAATCATTTGAAAGAATAATAATTTAGAGAATATAAAGATGAAGAAAAAACTTGGTCGTTCGCCTTTAGATGCTTTTTTGAGTAAACCAAAGAAATCGGCAGATAATGAAAAAGATGAAGCTCCTCAAGCCCTTCAAGGCGAATTGCGTAAATTACCAATTGAATTTATGCAGCCGGGACAGTATCAGCCTCGTAAAATAATGACAGATGATGCCTTAGAAGAGCTAGCAAGTTCAATAAAGGCACAAGGGATTATTCAACCAATCGTTGTTAGAGAGATTGCTAAAGATAAGTTTGAGATCGTTGCGGGTGAGCGCCGGTGGCGGGCATCGCAATTAGCAGAATTGGATGTCATTCCTTGTCTCGTTAAGGATATTCCTGATGAAGCCGCAATTGCAATGGCGTTGATAGAAAATATTCAACGGGAAGATTTGAACGCGATGGAGGAAGCGGTTGCATTACAACGATTGATGCAAGAGTTTGACTTAACCCACCAACAAACAGCCGACGCGGTTGGTAAAAGTCGAACCACGGTGACTAATTTATTACGGTTATTATCGCTTACAGAAGTTTGTCGAACTATGTTAGAACGAGGTGATTTAGAGATGGGTCACGCACGAGCCTTGTTATCCTTAACCAGCGATCAACAGACATCGGTTGCCAGAATCGTTGTTGCGAAGGGGTTAAGTGTTAGAGAAACAGAAAAAATGGTTCGTAACACTGCTGAGCCTCAAAAAGCGAAATTTGAATCAAAAGGTGATCCACACATTGATCAATTAGAACGTCGAATCTCTGATAAAGTTGGTGCACCAATAAAGATCCAACATGGCGCTAAAGGAAAAGGAAAAATTGTTATTCAATATAATAGTTTAGATGAGCTTGATGGAGTATTGAAACATATGGGTGTAGAGCAGATCTAATCACTATGTCGATCGATAATTTATCACAATTACAAGATACGCCATCATGGCAAAGTAGAAAAACAAATGTTATTTGTGTTGGGGTGATTCAAGAAACGCCCGATGTAAAAACATTCCAATTTCAATCAAAAGAGCCGCAATTATTTCACTTTAAACCCGGTCAGTTTATCGGTATTCAATTAGAGATCGATGGAGAAAAACACAACCGATCTTATACCATCGCCTCATCTCCTAGTCGCCCCCACATTCTTGAACTGACTATAAAAAAAGAAAAAGGAGGTTCTGTTTCTCCTTGGCTGCATAAAAATATTGTAGAAGGTTCAGAGGTAGAATTAAGAGGTCCAGCAGGACGATTCAATTGTTTTGATATTCCCTCAAAAAAAGTTTTATTAGTTTCCGCTGGTTCCGGAATAACACCGATGATGTCAATGGCTCGTTTTTGGACTGATACCGATCCGAATAAGGAAATCCAGTTTTTAAATTGGGCAAGAGGCGTAGAGGATATTATTTTTAGGCGAGAGTTATCGCTGATTGATTTTAAAAATAAAAATTTTCAACTAGAGGTTTTTTGTACACAACCAGGGTTATCAGAAAATTGGTTGGGCAAGCGTGGAAGAATCAACACAAGATTGTTAAGTGATATGGTGACAGATCTTGATGAGCGAATGGTTTTTTGCTGTGGCCCAGACGGATTTATGCAACAAGTTAAAACTTGCTTAAAAGAGCTAGGTTTTAATATGGATAACTATCACGATGAAACATTTGATCCAGGTGGAAAGAAAAAAGCAAAATTAGAACAGCAAGAAAAAGAATTAAAAGAAGCACCTCAAGAAATAATACCAATCGGTCCATTTAATCTATCACTTAAACGATCTAACAAAAGGGTAGTGATTGAAGAAGACGAAATTTTGTTAGAAAAACTAGAATCAGAAGGTGTAAATATTGATACTGGTTGTCGAGCGGGAAATTGTGGTGCATGTATGGTTAAAAAAATATCTGGTGAAACAGTTTCTCAAAACGATATTGGGTTGCAAGATTCGGAAAAAGAGCAAGGATATATTTTGACTTGTACGACCAGTTTAAAGTCGGATGTTGAGTTGGATCTTTAGTTTAATATAGTTATTTAACTAATTAAAAATTGACCCATTGTTGGTTTAGGATTTGGCTATATACTAATGATTAAGTTTTTAAAAAAAGATATAGAAAACGAATTTGACCTTGGTGCTTTTTCTCGGGGTGTTGGCTATTTCAATCAAGGTCGTGTAGAGAAAATTTCTTACAACTTAGGGTCAAAAAATTCAACAACTATAACAAGCGAAGTTGCAGGTAGTTATAATTACAAACAATCTATATTAGTTGAGTCAGAATCGTGGGGCATTGACGTAGATGGGGAATGTAGCTGCCCTGTTGGTTACAATTGTAAACATGTTGTTGCTGTATTGTTGGAATATATTAATAGAATACCTAAAGAACAAAATAATAGACCATCGTCAACACAGTTTAAATCAAAAAAGCATATCAAAAGCTACTCACCAGAAGATCAAATAGATGACTGGTTGTCTTTGGTTGCTATGGATAGTCAAAAAGAATCTGAAAGCGCGTTAATCGATGAAAGAAAATGGATAGCATACATTTTGCAGCCAACAAAAAACCAAGGTGAAATAGAGGTTGCACTTTATTTAAGCGGTTTTAAAGTGAAAGGAGGTTACTTAAAACCTAAGTTGCTAAGCCTAGATGGGCAAATACAAGATATGCGTTATGGGTATCAGTCCGAATCACGAAATCCCATCGACCAAGATATTGTTCGTTTACTAGATGCTTCTCAAGTTAAAAGTAATCTATATGGTTATCGATATCATAGTTATAACCCAACCATAGAAGGCGAGTTAGGTTGGCAAGCATTAGTGAAAATGGTCAATAGCCGTCGTTGTTTTTGGCGTTCAATGGACAACGGGTATTTATCTTTAGATAAGGAAATCCCTTTAAATTTAACTTGGCAATGGAACAATAGTAAAGATGGGAAAATTCATCAATTAAAATATCAGAATGAAGGTAATAGTTTTTTAGTGTTTTCTCAACCTCTTAGTCAAATTAATCCTTCAGTCAATAAAATACAGCCTATAAGTAGCCAATTGACACCAAATCAACTCAAGCAAATTTTTGAAGCGCCGATTATCGCTGATAAAGATTTAGACAATTTTAATTTTAATCTAATAAAAACGGGACTAGATGAAAGTATACCTTTACCCATTAAAACAGAAATTAACGAAATAGATTCAAGTAATATTATTCCTAAAGCAACCATTTCTCGAATAGTTGATCCGTTAGATATTTATCCGCCCCTCAATTGTCTCAAGCTCAATGTTTTATATGATGGTAAAGAAATCCAGCTTCTAGAAGATAAAAGAGTCGTTGTAAAAGACGGAAAATCCGTCGTTCGAATAAATAGAGACTTTGAAAAAGAAAGTGCATTTGTTGAGACTATTTTGGAATATAACTTCGAGCTTAATTCTTCTGGTTTATATGGATTGGTATCTCCATTACAGATGCTCGCTAGCATGAAAAAAGAAGGTAACCCAAATCAAACTATTACTCGCTGGCGACAGTTTATGGAAACTGACCGATTTGAATTAGAGAAAAAAGGCTGGCAGATGGAAATATCGCCCAACTTCCATTTAGATTTTATTCATCCTATTGATGAATGGGATATTGATATTGAACAAGAGAATGATTGGTTTAAATTAAAGTTTGATATAAAGCTGAATGAATCTGATGAAAGTAAGCTCCCATTGTTACCTATCGTCAGTGAACTTCTTACCCAATACGATATTGAAGCAATACCAGAAGAAGTACTAATTGAGCACAAATTGGGGCAATACATTGTTTTACCTAAACAAAAACTACTGCCTATATTAGAATTAATGTATGAACTTTTTGATAAACCATCAACAGGTGAAGAGGCTCTAAAGCTATCTGCTTTTGATGCTTTGATAGTTGAAAAACTGGATAAAAATGAAGCTCTCAATATTCAGTGGTCAGGTGATTTACGGGTAAAAGAACTAGGAAAAAAACTTGCTAGTTTCAAAGGTATTAAGAAAGTTTTACCAGCAAAAGCATTTAAAGGCGAACTAAGAGAATATCAACTTGATGGTTTAAGTTGGTTGCAGTTTCTGCGAGAATTTAAATTTAATGGTGTTTTAGCCGACGATATGGGTTTAGGAAAGACAGTACAAACACTTGCGCATATCCAAAAAGAGAAAATCAGCCGACGAATGAAAACGCCTTGTTTAATCGTTGCACCGACCAGCTTGATGAGCAACTGGAAACGTGAGGCCGCAAAATTTACACCTAATTTAAAAGTGATTATCTCACAAGGTGTCGAAAGGCATAACAATTGGAATTGTTTAGAAAACTATGATCTTATATTAACCACTTACCCATTAATAGTTCGAGATTTTGAATTTTTGTCAAAAATTGATTTTTTTATAATCGTACTCGATGAAGCGCAAAATATAAAAAATGCAAAATCAAAAACTAGTAAAGGTATAAAAGCACTTAATTCACAACATAAGCTCGCATTAACAGGTACTCCAATGGAAAATCATTTGGGAGAGCTTTGGTCTGTCTATGATTTTTTGATGCCAGGGTTTTTAGGTAGTGATTTGGCCTTCAAAACAAAATTTCGCAATCCCATTGAAAAAAATAATAATCCCCTAGTTTCAAAACTTTTAAGACAACGTGTAAAGCCTTTTTTGCTCAGGCGAACTAAACAAATTGTAGCAAAAGAATTACCCTCTAAAACTGAAATAATAAAGCCTGTAGTATTTGAATCTTCTCAATCAATGCTTTACGAAACAATTCGTTTGTCAATGGAAAAGAAAATTCAACAAGCGATTGCTACAAAAGGTTTAACTAGAAGCCACATCACTATTTTAGATGCGCTACTTAAATTACGCCAAGTCTGCTGTGATCCCCAATTAGTCAAACTTGATCAAGCAAAAAAAGTAAAGCAGTCAGCTAAAATGGAATTACTAATGACGATGCTGCCTGAACTAGTAGAGGAAGGCAGAAAAATTCTTGTTTTTTCACAGTTTACGAGTATGTTGTCAATTATCGAAGAAGCAATTAAGAGGGAAAAATTAACCTATACAAAACTAACGGGTTCAACCAGAAAAAGAGAGCAGGCCATTGAAAAATTTACTAATGGAAATGCAGACATATTTTTAATTAGTCTTAAGGCTGGGGGCGTTGGACTCAATTTAGTGGAAGCCGATACAGTGATCCACTATGATCCTTGGTGGAATCCGGCGGTTGAAAATCAAGCTAGCGACAGAGCACATCGAATAGGACAAGATAAACCTGTTTTCATATACAAACTGGTGGTAGAAAATACTTTAGAAGAGAAGATATTAGATATGCAAGCAAAAAAACAAGCATTAGCGGATAATGTGTACGGCGATAATAATACAAATGATTTGAGTAAGCTTAATGCTGATGATCTACAAGAATTGTTAGGAATAACAAAAAAAAGGAGTTCAAGCGAAAACGATTTATAAAAATAAAAAATATAAGGATATTCATAATATTTTAATAACCTTTTCTCAAATCTCATCTGTTTTAATTCCTCAACAAAGGCTGCCCGGTTCATATTCTTTCCCAAATAGAGTAAGAATAGATCCGGACAGATCATGTGTTAATTATTAGGACAGATAATTTACTCCTAACAGTAGGATAGAATAATGACTGTTCAAAAAGTGCTTTATAGAGTATGATTAATAACACCCTATAAAGTGTTGTTGAGGTAATAAATATGACAAGCATTACAGCGAATGAGCTAAAGATCAAAGGTGTTTCTGTGCTGGAAAGTGCTTTAGAAATAGACGATGAAGCCATTATCACCGTGCGTGGAAAGGAAAAATACGTGATTGTTGATCTGAAAAAATACAACAAAATGCGAGAATATGAATTGGAAGTCGCCTTGCTTGAAGCAAGATCCGATCTTGCTAATGGCCGAGCTAAGAAAGAAAGTGTTGCTGAGCATATGGCACGAGTCATTAATTAATGCCATATACTCTTATTTATCCTGATAGCTATGTTAAACGGGCTAAAAAGTTTTTGCGCAAGCATCCAGAAATACATAATCAGTATTAGAAAACCTTGGAGTTACTTGAGTTTGATCCACATCATCCCTCATTAAGGTTCCATAATTTATCGGGTCGGTTGAAAGATTTATCTTCAGTATCAATCAATATGAGCTACCGTATTATGCTGGAATTAGAAATTAGAGACAAAGAAATCATCTTGGTTAATGTTGGTGATCACGATCAGGTTTATTAGCAAGGTTCGAAACGTCACCAGCGAGAAGGTAGCAAGGGAGTCGTATCAACTTGCACGATGACGACAAATAAAAAATTATGGCCAACCTTTTAAACGCAGTTAAAAATATCCCCAACCAAAAGAAGAATCTACCTTTTTCTATTTACACCTCTGTCAAAGAACAAAAACTATTAAATGTTCCGATTGCAAAACCAATACTAATTGTTGTTCTTAGCGGTAATAAAGAATTAGGAGCTAATAAGGAAGCTCTTTGTCATTCGGGTGATTTTATTTTTCTATCCAACAGCTCAGCGATCAATATGCGAAATATTCCTAAAGACAAAGAGTATTTTGCCCTATTAATTGAGTTTGATTACCAAGATTTTAATGGCCTTCAAACCAAGACGCCTAATACTAGAGATTATCTTGTGGGTAAAATTTGCGAAACGTTAGAGCAAAGCTTACAACAATTTATTGAAATTTCTATAAATTCTACAGAGCAAGTATGGTCTCTACGAAAACGAGAAATCATTTTGTTATTATGTGAAATGGGTTATAGCGAAGTTTTATCTTTATTGGCAAACCCTCAAATAAAAGATCGATTGCATGAAATGTATCTTGACCAAGGGTTCAAAGAGCTAACAACTGAACAAGTATGTGAAGACTTAGCAATGAGTGAATCTACCTTAAGACGAAAATTAAAGTTAGAGGGCGCAAGCCTACAACAAATTAAAGATCAAGCAAGACTAGGACTAGCGTTACATTTGATGCAAACAACAACCGAACCAATTGGTGTTATTGCTGACAAATGTGGGTATCAATCTCAATCACGTTTTTCTGAACGCTTTAAAAAACGATTTGGTTTAACTCCCTCAGAACTTCGACAAACAAAATTGACCGGTTAGAGCTAAAGATTGATTGGTTTAGTAGTAAATATTCAATAAATAACAGGTTAAGATCGGTTTTCGATTAATTAAGATTAACAGGAATTATTATGCGCAATTTATTTAAATTTTTGACGGTTTTATTATTTACCGTTTCAACATCTGTTTATGCTGGCACCTTCACTTTATTGAGTAATGATATTGCTCATGGAAAGTTTATGACCAAATCACAAGAGTTTAACGGCTTTGGTTGCTCGGGTGGTGATTTCTCTCCTCACCTAAAATGGTCTAATGCGCCCGAAGAAACAAAAAGCTTTGCTATTACAGTTTATGATCCTGACGCTCCTACTGGCAGTGGTTGGTGGCATTGGCAAATAGTGAATATCCCTAAAAATGTAACGGAGCTAGTGGCCGGGGCGGGTAGCTTGAAAAAAGGTGCAGTACCTAAAGGAAGTCTACAGATAAAAAATGATTATGGTAATACAAGTTTTGGTGGTGCTTGTCCGCCTAAAGGTCACGGTGTCCACCGTTACCAATTTACTATATACGCGCTATCAGTAGAAAAGCTAGAGCTACCAGAAGATGCTTCAGGTGCGTTAGCTGGTTACATGATCAATGTAAACACTATAGAATCAAGTACAATAGAATCTTTATACAAACGGGATTAGATCAAAGGGTTTTGTGATCTAACAAAATAGTTGGCTATAAAGTGATAAACAAAGCCAACTATTTCATCGTTTCTGAACTGAGTGGTATTCGTAGGTAAACACAACGAGAAATTAGGGAGGATTAATTATGAAAGCGGTTGTTTATCGCAAATATGGTTCACCTGATGTTTTAAAGGTGAAAGATGTTGAAACGCCCGTTCCAAATGAAAATGAAGTTTTAATAAAAACCTCTGCAATTTCAATCAATTCATGGGATTGGGAATGGTTAATAGGAAAACCTTTTGAATATCGTATTTTAAGTGGCCTTTTCAAGCCTAAACACGAAAAACTTCACGGATGTGATATTGCAGGAAAAGTCGAAAAAGTTGGAAAAAATGTCGTCAACTTGAAAGTGGGAGACGAGGTTTTCGGCGATATATCTGATTCTGGTTGGGGTGCGTATTCAGAGTATGTTTGTGTTAGCGAGAATCAATTAAAGATTAAACCTTTGAACATGACTTTTGAACAAGCCGCATGCCTTTCTCATGGAGGTAACCTTGCAGTACAAGGGTTGATTGATTACGGAAAAATCAAGTCAGGACAAAAGGTTTTAATTAATGGTGGTGGCGGTGCAACCGGAACTTTAGCGATACAAATAGCCAAGTTGTTCGATGTGGAATTGACGGCGGTTGATAACACCGCCAAACTAGATGCAATGCGCTCTCTAGGCGCGGATCATGTGATTGACTATACCAAGCAAGATTTTACTAAAACGGGTCAGAAGTATGATTTGATTTTTGATGTAAAAACAATCCGTTCCGCTTTTGATTATCGCCGCGTTTTATCTCCAAATGGTACTTATGTTACCGTCGGCGGAAAAAGCTCACGAATTTTCCAAGCGTTAATATTGTCAAAATTATTGAAAAAGCAAAAGATGAGTTTGGTAATGTATAAACCTAATAAAGATTTGAATTATTTAATCAAGCTTTTTGAAGAAAATAAACTAAAACTGAATATTGATAAACGTTTTCCTTTTGATAAAACGCCAGATGCTTTTCGATATTTTGAACAAGGTACTTTCATAGGCAAAGTAGTAATAATTTTTGGAAGTCAAAATCCCTTTGTAAAATTAGCGAATCAATTTAGAGCTTAAATTTTAAGCTGGCTTTTTGATTTAAATAAATTATTCGCGCCGAAACGGGCGCTCCTACTTTGGGCATTGTGAAAAACTAATAACCTTTTTTCAGATCGACATCAGAATCGATCTTTCCCGTTTGACGATAATTGAGAATGTTTTGAGCAACAATTTTAGTTGCTGTTTCTATATTGGTTGTTGCCGCTATATGAGGAAGAATAGTAATTTTTTGATTGCTCCAAAGAGTGCTGGTTGAATCCAAAGGCTCTCTTTCAAATACGTCGAGAACCGCATGATATAACTCGTTTTTATCTAATAGGTTCATCAAATCATCGGTCACAATTAACCCTCCTCTGGCAAAATTAATGAGTGATGCCCCTTTTGGTAAATGAGCCAATAGGTTGTGATTAATCACGCCTTGAGTTTCTTTGGTGAGAGGTAACAAACAAACTAAAATGTTGGTGGTTTTCAGCATTTCAACAAGTCCATCTTGTCCGCTAAAGGTTTTTACATTATTAATGTTTTTCCTCGATCGACTCCAACCCATTACCGAAAATCCATTATGTACTAGTCGTTTTGCGCTTGCTTGTCCTAACTCTCCTAATCCCAGTATTCCAATGTTGCATTGGTTGGATGGTATATAAATGTGTGGCAGCCAAAGTTTTTCTTCTTGCTGAAGTGTGTAGGTTGGCATTTTTCGATGAAGATATAAACTCCAAGCCAAAACTGCTTCCGTCATTGTTTCAGTTAGAAAAGGATCAATCATTCGAACTATTTTGAAATTTTGATTAATGCTTGGTTGGATCAAATGTTCAACACCTGCCCATAAACTTTGCACCCATTTTAGATTTGGAAATAGTGAAAGATCTGTTGGCGCAGGATTAGCAACAACGGCAATTTCACATTGTTTTTGATTAGTCTCGTTAATTTGTTTTGCTGGTTCAAAGGATTCCTCTGGGAGAGCCGATCTTAGTTTTTCTATCCAAGTAGTTTGTTGTTGTTCAGTTTGTTGGCTAATAAAAGGAATGATTGGCTTCATTGAAGATGTTAGCAGTTGATATGAATTTCGCTGGCAATGTTATCACATCTATTTTTTATCAGTTATAAAGATATGAGAGGAATAAAAAAGGCGAGCATTAATGCATCGCCTTTGGGTATGGTTATTATCGCAGTTGGTTAATTTTGGAATCCATCAGTTAAGGTTTTTAAGAAAGCGACTAGATCAGCCTCCTCGTCTTCTGTTAATAACAGGTCGCCCATTGATGCAATATCTACATTTACTTCAACTTCGGGTAATGGCCAACAATTAATTAATGGCTCTGCATTGGCACCATAACATTGATTGCTGTCGCGGGTGTTATAAAAATTCACCACTTCTTCTAATGTTTGTAGAACACCGTTGTGTAAATAAGGTGCTGTAAGTTCGACGTTTCTCAAGGTAGGAACCCTAAACTTGCCTTGTTCTAAACTTGAATCGGTTGTGAGATTGGGGTTATCAGCTAATCCCAAATCAATAAAATCAGGATCGGTAGCGTAAAAAGGGTTGTTTGGGTTTGCCGGTGTACCGATATTGCTATAAGTAAAGTTGGTAAATAGAGGTTGGTTGCCCTCTTGAATAATATGACATTCTGTACAAAGCCCTTTATTTTCGAAGAGATCGAGACCCCTTGCTTCTTGATCGGTCAGTTGGGTGGTTCCAGCTAAGTGGGCATCAAATTTAGAGCTAAAGGGAGCGAACGCATCGGTGCTTTCAAATGCGGCAATAGCATCAGCCATATTGTTGTATGCTGAGGAAACATCTTCTAAGCTAGCACTGCCGTATACAGTTCTAAACATATCAGCATAAGTAGCGGCCTTAATTTTATCGATAACCATGGATTCACTGCTATTAGCCATTTCTAGTTCGTTTAGAAAAGGGCCTTTGGCTTGTTCGATTAGATTCGCACTGCGCCCATCCAAAAATTGACCACCTACATATTGGTTTTCGCTAGTGTCAAGATGAAAATCGGGTATAAAAGAAGCGTAAGCTGCCGTTGGAGCATTTCTATTTCCAAATCTCCCTGCCACGACTCCTTCGGATACGGGGACAAAATTGCTAGTTGCCGGATCGGCAAAACCAGCAGCTGCATCATGGCAGTCGGCACAAGATTGGCCGGCAGGTTCGGATAAGTTCGGATCATTAAAGATTGCTTCACCTAATTCAATTTTTAGGGCTGCTATATCAACAGGGGGTGGATCAATGATCGGATCGTCTTCTCCTGAACTCCCGCCACAGGCACAAAAAGCGAAAACCACTGATATCGATAGAAGTAGCTTATTGCAGGATCTAAGAAAACTCATACTTATCGCCAATTAATATGCTGGTGTCTTAGGCTAAACATATAGTGTTTATATGATTATTCTGCGACGATTTTCTCAAAAGGTGACAGAAGGCGTTTTATACTGGTTAAAACTTGATCTAGGTCAATAAAAACCAGCTGATAAATACTTGCTTGAATGCTGTGGCTGTTGAGTAATATTTGAAAAGTATAAGCTGGAACTAGGGTTTTACTAACAAATCCTTTAATAACATAGGGTTATATACAAAGGTGTTATCTTCAATTAACCTCCACCCAATTCCTTTTAGATTCTTTGATTTATTGGGGTGAATAATTATGAAGATAATTTGCATTTATCGATCGACTAAGCTTGCTAATAAAGTCTTTGATCACTATAATTTGCGCCGAATTTGGATGGTTGATGCAACCAATTAGTAGCATTAACAAAGTCAATTCAAGCCCAATTGTAAGGAAGGTCTTGTTAGAGTGAATATAAAATGAGCCAATCCTTAGTTAAACGAGGGTATCAACAAGCTAAGAAGCTGCTATTTATTCAGATGATGATTATCATCCTCATAGCGAGTTTTGGCTTGTTTAAAGAATTTAAGGTAACAATGGCATTGTTATCGGGCGGAGTAGCGGTCTTTTTAGCTAATGTCTATTTCGTTTACAAATCATTTTCAAAATCGGGTGCGCAGCAAACTAAAAAAGTTGTTAGCGCTTTCTATTTTGGGGCGACAGTAAAAATGATATTGTCTGCAATTATTTTGGTTGTAGGTTTTGTATTTTTACCAGGCCTAGAGATTTATGTATTGGTTGGATATGTTGTGGCGTTAATCAGTCAATGGTTAACACCGGCTATTATCAAAAGCTATTAAAAACGGGATTAACGAGTTTATGAGCGGCGGATCGACTACAGAATATATCAAGCATCATCTGCAAAATATGCAGTTATGCTCTACAGAACAAGGTTGGGCTTTTAATACCGCCGAACAGCCTACGCTTTGTGCTGGCAATTTTATGACTATAAATGTCGATACAATGTTTTTCTCAATTTTTCTAGGTACATTGTTCGTATGGGTTTTTAGATCTTTTGCTAAAAAAGCCTCTAAGGATGTACCGGGTCGTTTTCAGGCGCTGATTGAAATAGTTTATGAGTTTGTTCAAGGTAATGTTAAAGATACTTTCCACGGTAATAATAAAGTTATTGCGCCACTAGCGCTTACTTTGTTTGTTTGGATAGTGCTAATGAACACAATGGATTTGATTCCTGTTGATATACTTCCAGAGCTTGGAATGTTGATTGGTATACCCTTCCTTAAGGTGGTGCCAACAACAGATATTAATGCAACGCTTGGAATGTCATTATCTATCTTTATATTGATTATATGGTACAGCTTAAAAGTAAAAGGGCCGGTTGGTTACGCTAAAGAATTAACCCTTACTCCTTTTAATCTCTGGTATATGGTTCCATTTAACCTGATTTTGGAAACTGTAGGACTGTTGGCTAAGCCTGTGTCGCTTGCACTTCGGTTATTCGGCAATATGTATGCTGGTGAATTGATTTTCATATTGATAGCGACTCTTGGTTTGTATCAGTTGCCATTGCATTTTGTGTGGGCAGTTTTCCATATTTTGGTTGTTTTGCTACAAGCTTTTATCTTTATGATGTTGACCATTGTTTACTTAAGTATGGCTCATGAAGATCATTAAATAGATTTTTTCACTTAATTTTAACTAATTTAACTTTTATTAAATATTGGAGACAATAATGGAAATGGTACTTGCTTATAAATACATTGCGATTGCAATACTGATTGGTTTTAGCTCGATTGGTACAGCTATTGGTTTTGGAATGCTTGGTGGTAAATTCTTGGAGTCCTCTGCGCGACAACCAGAATTAGGACCACAACTACAAGTTAAAATGTTTATCGTTGCTGGTCTTATCGATGCTATCTCTATGATTGGTGTTGGTATTGCTTTATACCTTTTATTCGCGGTGTAATGATTAATACTATTAAACATAATTGGTTAGAGGAGGTACGATAATGGAACTCAACTTGACCCTGATTGGCCAAATAATTGCGATGATCGTATTTGTTTGGTTTACTTTGAAAAATATTTGGCCATTGTTGGACGCCGCAATTACTGAGCGCCAAACAATCATAGCTGATGGTTTAGCTGCTGCTGATCGAAGTCATCATGATTTAGAGTTGGCTCAAAAAAGCGCTGCTGAGACTATACGTGAAGCAAAAGATAAAGCATCTGAATTGCTTGATCAGGCTAAAAAACGTCATTCAGAAATTGTTGATTCTGCTAAAGAAGACGCACACTCCGAAGCGGATAAAATTAAAGCTGGCGCACAAGCTGAAATAGAGCAGGAAGTTTCACGGGCTCGTGAAGAACTTCGAAAACAAGTTTCTGTATTGGCTGTTGTTGGCGCAGAAAAGATTCTACGACGAAGCATCGATGCATCTGCTCACGCAGACATTTTAGATAGCTTAGTTGCTGAACTTTAAAAGTGAGAGTGGCTCATGGCTGAATTAACAACACTAGCAAGACCTTACGCAAAAGCCGCGTTTGAGTATGCTCTAGAAGCAAAACAATTGGCCGAATGGTCTGAAATGTTTAGCTTTGTATCTCAAGTGGTTAGTGATCAAGCAATGCAAGAGTTACTAACCAGTCCTCATTTTTCAAAAGATGATCAAACGGACGCGATGTTAAAGGTTTGTGCAGACAAGCTTAGTGATCAAGCAACTAATTTTATTAAGTTGCTCGCTCAAAATGGTCGTCTTGTCGCATTGCCTGAAATTGAAGTGTTATTTAATTTCTTGCGTAGCGAGTTTGAAAAAACGGTTGACGCGCAAGTTACTTCGGCAACTGAATTAAATGAGCAGCAAATTACCCAAATTAAAGAAAAGTTGGCAGCTAAATTGGGTCGTCAGGTAGAAGCAAGCGTTGAAGTTGACGCAGATTTATTGGGTGGCTTGATTATCCAAGCAGAAGATTTAGTGATTGATGGTTCGGTTCGCGGAAAGCTAGCCAAATTATCAGATACATTAAACGTATAAAATGAACGTATAAGACGTCTATTAATAAAGGAAATCTGAGCATGAGTATGCAACTGAATCCATCAGAAATTAGCGAGTTAATAAGACAGCGAATAAACGACTTTGAAGTTGTTTCTGAAGCTCGAAATGAAGGTACTATCGTCAGTGTATCTGACGGTATTTTAAAAATCCACGGTCTTGCAGAGGTTATGCAAGGTGAGATGATCGAACTACCGGGCGGTAAATACGGTTTAGCACTTAATCTTGAAAGAGATTCGGTTGGTGCTGTTGTTCTTGGTGATTACACTGACATAGTTGAAGGTCAGAAAGCCAAGTGTACAGGTCGTATTTTAGAAGTTCCAACAGGCGAAATGATGTTAGGCCGTGTTGTTGACGCTTTAGGTAATCCTATCGATGGACGTGGTCCGATTGAAGGCGCTACATTTTCACCTGTAGAAAAGGTAGCTCCAGGCGTTATCTCTCGTCAATCTGTTGATCAGCCAGTACAAACAGGTTACAAAGCGGTTGATGCAATGATTCCGGTTGGTCGTGGCCAACGTGAGTTAATCATTGGTGATCGTCAGACAGGTAAAACAGCTTTAGCAATTGATGCAATTATTAACCAAAAAGATACAGGCATTCGTTGTGTGTACGTTGCGATTGGTCAAAAAGCTTCAACAATTGCTAATATCGTTCGAAAATTAGAAGAGCATGGCGCAATGAGCAACACTGTTGTTGTTGCAGCAGCGGCTTCTGACGCAGCTGCACTTCAATTTATCGCACCATTCGCCGGTTGTACAATGGGTGAATATTTCCGTGATAAAGGCGAAGATGCATTAATCGTATATGATGATTTAACTAAGCAAGCTTGGGCATATCGTCAAATCTCTCTATTACTTCGTCGCCCACCCGGTCGAGAAGCATATCCAGGTGACGTATTCTATTTGCATTCACGTTTATTGGAGCGTGCGGCTCGTATAAATGCGGATCATGTTGAGAAATTAACTGATGGTGCAGTGAAAGGTAAAACGGGTTCTTTGACGGCATTACCGATTATCGAAACTCAAGCGGGTGATGTATCTGCCTTTGTACCAACTAACGTAATTTCAATTACCGATGGTCAGATTTTCTTAGAAACTGACTTATTCAATGCTGGTATCCGTCCTGCTGTAAATGCTGGACTTTCGGTATCTCGTGTTGGTGGTGCCGCACAAACTAAAATCATCAAAAAACTTGGTGGTGGTATTCGTCTTGCACTTGCTCAATATCGTGAACTTGCAGCCTTCGCACAGTTTGCATCTGATCTAGATGATGCGACGCGTGAGCAGTTAGAGCACGGTCAACGAGCTACGGAATTAATGAAGCAAAAGCAATATGCACCTATGTCTGTTGCAGTTATGGCTGTTTCATTATTCGCTGCTGAAAAAGGTCACTTGAAGAGTGTTGAGCTTAATAAAATCGAAGATTTTGAAGCTGGATTACTTGATTATATGGTAACTAATGAAAGTACATTGATGGACAAAATCAATGAGGCTGGCGATTACAATAAAGAAATCGAAGCTGAATTAGAAGCTGCAATTAAGAAATTCAAAGATACCGCAACTTGGTAAAGTAGATTGAGGGTTGGTTTATTTCAAGCGAATGAAGCCTCCCCTTTTTAAGTTGTTTTGAAATATGTTAATTATTAACAAACTGGGAACAGTCTATGGCAGTCGGAAAAGAAATTCGTACCAAGATTGGAAGTATTAAGAATACTCAGAAGATTACTAGCGCAATGGAAATGGTTGCGGCTAGTAAAATGCGTAAAGCGCAAGATCGTATGGAAGCGACTAAGCCTTATGCTGAAAAAATTCGTGGTGTGATTGGTCATTTGGCAATGGGTCATACGGAGTATAAGCACCCTTTCGTCATTGAACGCGAAGTTAATCGCGTAGGTTTTATCATAGTATCTAGTGATCGCGGCTTATGTGGTGGTTTAAATACTAACCTTTTTAAAAGCGCACTTAGCTCGATGAAAGAATGGCAGGACAAAGACGTAGAATTAGATTTATGTCTGATTGGCTCTAAAGCTTCATCATTTTTTAATCGTTTTGGTGGTAATGTTATTGCTAAAACTCACGGTTTAGGTGATAAGCCAACTGTCACTGATTTAATCGGTACGGTTAAAGTTATGTTAGATGCATTTGAAGAAGGTCGAATTGGCCGTTTATATCTAGTCCATAACGAATTTGTTAATACGATGGTTCAAAAACCTAATGTGCTTCAATTACTTCCTGTTGAGAAACGTGAAGAAGATGAGTTAAAGCATCATTGGGATTATATTTATGAGCCAGACGCCAAAGAATTATTAGATGTTTTAATGGTTCGTTATATAGAATCACAGGTTTATCAAGGTGTAGTTGATAATATAGCTTGTGAACAAGCATCAAGAATGGTTGCAATGAAAGCTGCAACTGACAATGCTGGCGATATAATTGATGAGCTACAGTTAATATTTAACAAAGCTCGTCAGGCAGCGATTACTCAGGAAATTTCAGAAATTATCAGTGGTGCTGCGGCGGTTTAAGTCGATCAAGCTGATAGATGACGAAGTTTTAATTAACGAAATTTGAATTTAAATTAATAGAGGATTGAACAATGAGTAACGGTAGCATTGTTGAGATTATTGGTGCGGTAGTCGATGTGGAATTTCCACGGACTGATGTGCCTAAAATATATGACGCATTGAATATTGAAAACAGCATTATTGTTTTAGAAGTTCAGCAGCAGTTAGGTGATGGTGTTGTTCGTTGTATCGCGATGGGCTCTTCAGAGGGTATGAGTCGTGGTATGAGCGTAAGAAACTCTGGCGCAGCAATTCAAGTTCCTGTTGGTCAGGAGACTCTAGGTCGTATCATGGATGTTTTAGGTAATCCAATTGATGATGCAGGTCCAATCGGTGAAAAAGAGCGTATGTCTATTCATCGTGAAGCGCCTTCTTATGAAGATCAGGCTGCTGGTAACGAGTTATTAGAAACAGGTATTAAAGTAATCGACTTAATTTGTCCTTTTGCAAAAGGTGGTAAAGTTGGTCTGTTTGGTGGTGCTGGTGTTGGTAAAACAGTAAACATGATGGAGCTAATTCGTAATATTGCGACTGAGCATTCTGGTTTCTCTGTATTTGCGGGTGTTGGTGAGAGAACTCGTGAAGGAAACGATTTCTACCATGAAATGAAAGAATCAGATGTACTTGATAAAGTATCATTAGTTTACGGTCAGATGAACGAGCCTCCAGGAAACAGATTACGTGTTGCTTTAACTGGTTTGACTATGGCGGAAAAATTCCGTGATGAAGGTCGTGATGTATTATTATTTATCGATAATATTTATCGTTACACATTAGCGGGAACAGAAGTTTCTGCACTACTTGGTCGTATGCCATCAGCGGTTGGTTATCAGCCGACTCTTGCTGAAGAAATGGGCGCACTTCAAGAGCGTATCACTTCGACAAAAACAGGTTCTATCACATCGATTCAAGCCGTTTACGTACCTGCGGATGATTTAACGGATCCATCTCCTGCTACAACTTTTGCTCATTTGGATGCAACCGTTGTACTATCTCGTCAAATTGCAGAATTAGGTATTTATCCAGCGGTTGATCCATTGGATTCAACTTCTCGTCAGCTAGATCCTTTGGTAATTGGTCAAGAGCATTACGATACAACGCGTGGCGTTCAGTCCGTACTTCAGCGTTATAAAGAATTGAAAGATATCATTGCTATCTTAGGTATGGATGAGTTATCTGAAGAAGACAAACGAACAGTATCTCGTGCTCGTAAGATTCAACGATTCTTATCTCAACCATTCTTTGTTGCTCAGGTATTTACAGGTTCCGATGGTAAGTATGTTTCTCTTAAAGACACCATAGCTGGCTTTAATGGAATTCTTGCTGGTGAATACGATCATTTGCCAGAGCAAGCATTCTACATGGTTGGTACAATCGAAGAAGCTGTTGAAAAAGCTAAGACTCTTTAATTAAGAGTTTTTAGTTTTTTAACTGATAGAGGAAGTTGAAAATGTATACATTTCAATTAGAAATCGTAAGCGCTGAAAAGTCTATTTTTTCAGGTACGGTCGGCTCATTGGTTGCTATGGGTGAATTGGGTGAGCTAGGAATTGTACCTGGTCACGCTGCTTTATTGACCTCTCTTAAACCAGGTACAGTTGTTGTTAAGGATAAAGACGGCAATAATGAGGAGCATTTTTATGTTTCAGGCGGAATGCTGGAAGTTCAGCCTCATGTAACGACAATACTTGCTGATACTGCAGCTCGAGCGGATGATGTTGATGAAGCCTCAGCGATAGCAGCAAAAGAAGCAGCAGAAGCGGCAATGGCAGATCAAAATTCTGAAATTGAATACTCCAAAGCGGCAGTAGAGCTTGCGGAAGCGGTAGCCCAACTTAAAACTTTGCGGTCAATAAAGAAGAAATTAGGTCAGTAATCAGCTTTCTTTCACAGAAACTTGAAAAAGCGCCTTTTGGCGTTTTTTTTATGCATAAAATTTGTTTTACTCATTAACTATTTTAAGTAGAATGCTCACTTGCACTAATTTTACGGATAAGTACAAAATGGATATCCAAACTATTATTCTTGCTGCGGGAAAAGGCAGTAGAATGAAGTCTGATTTACCTAAAGTTCTTCATCATTTAGCGGGTAAACCGCTTGTTCAACATGTTATCGATAGCTGTCAATCTCTTGGTGCGAGCGACTGTCATTTGGTTGTTGGCCACGGAGCGGAACTAGTACGAAACGCGGTGAGTGGCGGTAAGGTTAAGCTCTCTTTTGCTGAGCAGATTCAACAGCTAGGAACAGGTCATGCGGTAAAGATGGCTTTGTCGAGTTTAATTGATGATTCACCAACCTTAATTTTGTACGGTGATGTCCCGCTGATACATCACGATACCCTCCTCCAGCTCATTCAGCTACATCAACAAAATCCAACGGGTATTGCGCTAATGACCTGCTTCTTGGATGACCCTACAGGATATGGTCGGATTGTGAGAAATGGTCAAAACATGGTTGCAGGGATTGTTGAGCATAAAGATTCATCCGATGAACAGAAAAAAATTAATGAAATTAATACTGGCATATTATGTTGTAATTCTAGTCAGCTAAAACGCTGGATTTCGAATCTCAATAATAACAATGTTCAAGGAGAGTATTATTTAACAGATATTATTGAGATGGCGGTTAATGAAGGCGAAAAAGTTGAAACGGCTCAACCGGTTAACCTCTATGAAGTAGAAGGAATAAACACTCTAAGACAGTTGGCTGAGTTGGAGCGAGTTTGGCAAAGAGAATTGGCGAATCAACTAATGGATGCAGGAGTTACCCTATTCGATCCGAATCGATTTGATTTAAGAGGGACTCTATCTTGTGAAGCAGGGGTTACCATTGACATAAACTGCGTGATTGAAGGAAGAGTAACTTTAAAGCAAGGCGTGAAAATTGATGCTAATGTTTGTTTAAAGGATTGTACTATTGGTGAAAATTCTCATATTAAAACTAATAGCGTCGTCGAAGACGCAAAGATAGAGGATAATTGTAGTGTTGGTCCGTTTGCACGTTTAAGGCCGGGAACAATCATGAAAACAGATTCTCATATCGGAAATTTTGTTGAAGTTAAAAAGTCTGAATTGAGTCAAGGCGTAAAAGCAGGCCATTTATCCTATATTGGGGATACCGAAATTGGTAAAAACGTCAATGTAGGTGCTGGCACTATAACCTGTAACTATGACGGCGCAAACAAACATAAAACGATTATTGAAGAAGGTGCGTTTATTGGCTCAGATACTCAATTAGTTGCTCCTGTAAGGATTGGAAAAGGCGCAACCATAGGTGCTGGCACCACCGTATCTAGCGACGTTAGTGCTGATTCGCTATGTATCAGCCGAGTTAAGCAAAAAGAAATACCATCTTGGGTACGACCTAAGAAAAAATAAACTGGAGTATTATTTTTATGTGTGGAATTGTTGGTGCTGTTGCACAAAGGGACATCGCAGAAATATTAGTTGAGGGACTGAAGAGGCTTGAATATCGAGGATATGACTCCGCCGGTCTAGCGGTTATTTCGGATGACAAAATATCCAGAGTTCGACGAGTAGGAAAAGTTTCGGAACTAAAAAAAGCTATTGACGATTCGCCGATCGATGGCAACATTGGAATTGCTCATACTCGTTGGGCTACCCATGGTGAACCGAATGAAGCCAATGCCCACCCTCACTTTTCTAATGATTCGATTGCAGTTGTCCATAATGGCATTATCGAAAATTATGAATCATTGAGAGAGGAGTTAAAATCTCAAGGCTACGTTTTTACTTCTGATACAGACACTGAAGTCATGGCGCATTTAATCGAAAGAGAGCGCAAGTCAACTGACTCTTTAATTGATGCAGTACTAAAAGCGAGCAAAATGCTTGTTGGTGCTTATGGCACGGTCGTGATGGAATTGGAAAATCCCGATCGATTGGTTGTAGCGCGGTCAGGAAGCCCGCTTGTGTTGGGAAAAGGAATTGGGGAAATGTTTATCGCATCTGATCAATTAGCACTTTTACCGGTCACGCGGCAATTCATGTTTTTAGAAGAAGGTGAAGTTGCGGAAGTAACACGAAGAGAAATACGGATACTTTCGCCAGAAGGAAAAGAGATAAATCGAGAGTTTGAGGAGTCGTCGGTTCAGCATGATGCTGGCGATAAAGGACAATTTCGCCATTTTATGATGAAAGAAATTTATGAGCAGCCGGATTCTATTAATAGCACGTTGGAAGGTCGTTTAAATGCTAACTCGGTCATTATTGAATCATTTGGTAACAAAGCCCCAGAATTATTGAACAAAGTTGAATACGTTCAGATAATTGCTTGTGGCACTAGCTATCATTCGGCAATGGTTGCTAAATACTGGATTGAATCAATGGTTGGCATACCTTGTCAGGTAGAGATTGCCAGTGAGTATCGTTACCGCAAAACAGTTGTTTTACCAAATTCGTTGTTTATTAGTATTTCTCAATCAGGTGAGACGGCAGACACCCTTGCCGCTCTTCGAATTGCAAAAGAACAAGGTTTTTTAGCAAGCTTAACAATTTGTAATGTGCCGGGTTCGTCCTTGGTTCGAGAATCAGACATGGCATTTATGACCAGAGCGGGTGCTGAAATTGGCGTTGCATCAACAAAAGCATTTACTACCCAATTAACGGGATTGTTGATGTTATCAACGGCTTTGGCGCAAACAAAACAATCACTATCGGAGGAAGAAATATCTAAAATTGTTGGTCAATTAAGACAACTACCTTCGGATATAGTGAATGCCTTAGAGTTAGATAATGTAATTGAGAAAATGGCGGAAGAGTTTAATGAAAAAGAGCATTGTTTGTTTCTTGGTCGCGGAGAACAATACCCGATTGCAATGGAAGGCGCTTTAAAATTAAAAGAAATATCTTATATTCACGCTGAGGCTTATGCTGCTGGTGAATTAAAGCATGGCCCACTTGCTTTAATTGATCAAGATATGCCCATCGTTGTAGTTGCACCAAATAATGAACTTATTGAAAAATTGAAATCTAATATGGAAGAAGTGCGCGCGCGGGGCGGCCAGTTATATGTGTTTGCTGATGACGAGAGTGATATCGTTGAAAATACTGGTCTTAAATTAATTCATTGTTCCGTTAAAGGAAATTATGTGGCACCGATCGTCTTTACTGTTCCGTTACAATTACTTTCGTATCACGTTGCAGTAATAAAAGGAACTGACGTTGATCAGCCAAGAAATCTGGCTAAATCAGTTACTGTAGAGTAACTAGCCGGTTTAAAGTTTCGAATATTTATTGTTTATTTGTATTAAGAGGAAAACATGAAAAAGATTATTATTGCTGTATTGTTGACAGTGTTAAGTGGGGTGATTGGTTTAAAATTCGTCGTTGTTGAAGCGCGCGCAATTGTCGAAGGTGATGATTATGAGATCGTGAGCCCTAAAGCAAGTAAAGAAAAAGAAGTCTATGAATTTTTTAGCTATGCATGTGGTGCTTGTTATTCTATTGAAGGCGTCATTCAAGAATTCAAAAAAGAAAACCCAAAGGTTAAAGTGACCCATGTTCCTACTGATTTAGGTCATGCCCAATGGGAAATATATGTAAAAGCGTTTTATTTAGGCAAGTTATTAAAGGTGATTGATAAAAGTCACCCTAAAATCTTTCATATGATTCATGTTGAGAAAAAGCACTTTTTGAAAGAGAAAGATTTGAAGAAATTTTTTGTTGGGCTTGGCGTTGATCCTGATCGATATGATAAGGCTGAAAAATCTATGGCTCTAGGTTTGGCAATAAAAAAAGCAAAACGTCTTATTAGAACTTATCGCGTTTCAGGAACGCCGACATTAGTAGCAAATCAGCGATACAAGTTAAATAACCAATCATTAGGTTCCGCAGAAATGATAAAAAAAGCATTGGTTGAGCTGACCAAAATAGAAAAATAGCTTCGCTACTTATTTGAATATTATTAAACCCTTAAACCTATTGGTTTAGGGGTTTTTTTATCTCTATCATATTTTCTTACATCCTAGACACTAAAAGCATAAAACTATTTTCTATACTAGAGCGACTTAGGTGAAAGTACCTAAACTCTACTGGAGAAAATATAATGAATAAATTAATCTTTGTCGGCATGACTTTATTGGCAAGTACCAATGTGGCAGCACATTCGAGCATGTGTGACTATTCACTGGATTACAACATTAAAATTACCCAAGAGCAGATTTCCTTTAACAAACCCGGAGGAAAAGAGCTTATTTTTTCTGGTGATAAGCTGATAGTTGGTGGAAAAGCATTAAGATTAAACGATGAACAAAAAGAAGCAAGTCGAGCATTTCAGCAAGGAACCCGCCAAATCCTACCAAAAGTAACGGAAATTGCTGTAGAGGGAGCGGAACTAGGTGTGAAAGCGGCAACTTTGGCGGTTACTTCGCTTTTCGGTGAAGATGAAGAAGTGTATTTTGATTTAATCAAGCCGATTGAAGACATTGCTGCAAAGGTTAAAGCTAACGTTGATAGGAATTATTTAAATACGACCCAATTAGAAAGCTCTTTTGATAATGAATTTGATAAAGAGATCGAAGCTTTGATCAGTAAAGCAATGAGTAAATATTCTGGCAAAATGGCTGGTCAGATTATTGAATCAATCTTTTCAAGCAATAGCGAAGAAGCGAAAGATTTTAAATTTCGAATGGAAAACCTCGAACAGGATATAGAAGCTTACGTCGAAGGTAATGCTAATGCGCTTGAAATTAAAGCAAAAAGCTTATGTAAAGATTTTGCTAGTTTGGCTAAACATGACGAGCAATTAGAAAAGGTAACTGGGTTTCCGAACGAAGGTATTATTCGCCAAGGAGCACAAAATGGCCTGAAAATGTCTAACTTAGACATTTATTAACCTCATTTCTATCCAAAACAGTCAATAAAATAAACACTCTAAAAGGCATATAATAATAAAGTATAATCAACAGATTGCAAAAAAATACTATGTTTTTCATAGAGTAATAGTGGAAAGGTTGTAATTGAACGTCAAGCTAAAAGGTAATAAATACTTGCAATTGCAGGGTAGATAACTTATAAAACGGAATGCTCGTGCCCTTGTAAACATTAATAAGAGGCCTTACTCTAAAGCCCAAAAGAGCGCAGCGTAAAGCAAAGTAAAACTAGAATTAAACTAACTATCGAAAATAGGACACACACATGACAAATAAATTTAAGGTAAAAAGCCTTATTTTGGCAATGGGAATGACGGTCGCGTCTTCTCCTGTATATGCTGAAGAAGGGGCAAATGAAGATGAAGGGCAAACAATGGTTGTTGTTGGTTCGAGATCTGCTCCGCGTTCAGTTGGCGATTCTCCGGTTCCTGTTGACGTTATTTCTGCAGAAGAAATGATGGCAAATGGTACTTCAGATATGACATCGTTACTTGCGCAAGTAGCACCTTCTTTTAATGTAAACACTCAACCAATTTCTGATGCGGCTACTATGGTTCGTCCTGCGAACTTGCGTGGTTTATCACCAGATTCAACGTTGATCCTAGTTAATGGCAAGCGTCGTCATCGTTCAGCCGTAATTGCCTTCTTAGGTGGCGGTATCTCTGATGGTGCTCAAGGTCCAGATACAGCAGTTATTCCAGCAATTGCTCTAAAACAAGTAGAGGTACTGCGTGATGGTGCTTCGGCACAGTATGGTTCAGATGCAATCGCTGGTGTAATTAACTTTGTATTAAAAGATAATTCTGATGGTGGAATGATTGAAGCTAAAATGGGTCAATATTCTGAGGGTGATGGTGACCAATTTACCATAGCTGGAAATATTGGCTTGCCTTTGACTGAGCGAGGTTTTGCGAACTTTAGTTATGAATTAAATAATCAGGATGCAACGGATCGAAGTGTGCAACGTACAGATGCGGCAAATCTTTTTGCTAATGGCAATACCGACGTAAACAATCCTGCTCAAATTTGGGGTGCTCCAAATGTAAACGATGATATGAAAGTGTTTATGAATGTAGGATTAGAATTAAGCAATAATAGCGAAGCATACATGTTTGGTAATTGGGCGGAAAGAGAAGTTGATGGAGGATTCTTTTATCGTAATCCTCACAATAGAGGTAGCGTAAACTCCATTGATGGTGGTGCGACATTGTTAATAGGTGATCTAGATCCAAATGATGGAGTTGATTGTTCATCTTTTGTAGTGCCTATTCCGGCTGATGGAAGCAACGTTATAGATTCTGCAGCTTATCAAGCAATTGATTTTGCTAGTTACGGCGATCCAACGAGTGGTGCTTGTTGGGCTTTTAACGAACTATTTCCTGGAGGGTTTACTCCGAGATTTGGTGGAGATGTGACGGATGTATCTTTGGTTATGGGTACTAGGGGAGAGTTTTCAGGAGGAACAACTTACGATTTCAGTGTTAGTGTAGGTCAAAATCAAGCAGATTTTAGAATAAGAAATACTGTAAATGCATCTCTTGGACCTGCGAGTCCAACATCTTTTAGACCTGGCTCGTACACACAACTTGAAAAATCGTTTAACGCAGATTTTTCTAAAGATCTAGATATAAATGTGGCAACAACTATTTCTTACGGTGTTGAATTTAGAGAAGAATCTTTTGAAATTACAAATGGTGACCAAGCTTCATTTGAAGTTGGCTCATTAGCAGCTCAAGGTTTTAGCATCGGATCTAATGGTTTTCAAGGGTTTAAACCAAAGGATGCAGGTGTTTTTTCTCGAAGAAGTAAGGCTGCATTCTTTGATCTTGAAACTTTTGTTACCGATGATTGGATGGTTGGGTTAGCTTTAAGAATGGAAGACTTTTCAGACTTTGGCTCTACTTTTGATTATAAATTAGCGTCTAAATATGACATTAATGAGTCGTTTAGCGTTAGGGGTTCTTACAGTACAGGTTTTAGAGCACCAACTATTGGGCAGTCTAGCGTACAAAATGTCAGCACAGCCTTTGCTGCTGGAGCGCTATCTGAGGTTGCTACTTTACCTCCAACTAGTGCGGTTGCTTTAGAGTTGGGTGGAAAGCCACTACAACCAGAAGAGTCAACTAGTTTTGCTTTGGGAGCAGTTTATGAATCTGGCGACTTCTTTATGACCTTAGATTTTTACAATATTGATGTTGATGGCAGAATCAGCCAAACCTCTGATATTCCAGTTACTCCAGATGTTGTTGCTTCTTTATTAGCGCAAGGAAATACGGACGCTTTGAATTTAGCGAATATTCGTTATTTTACAAATGATTTTGATACATCAACTACAGGTTTTGATTTGGTTGCGAATTATTCGTATGATGCTTTAGGTGGAGAAGTTAAACATGCATTAGCATATAACCATAATAAAACTGATGTGAATGTTGATTGGATCGATACTGTGGATGAAAATGGTGATCCAAATCCAGATGGTATTCGTCAGAATGAAGAGATTCAGGGTAATATTAATAATACTAAGATACGTCAGTTAGAAGAAAACTTACCTAATGATCGTTTTACGTTTACAACAAACTTTCTTAAAGATTCTTGGAGTTTAATGGCGAGGGTTAATTATTACGGTAGTTACTATGAAGCGCATTTGGATGATCCAGGCTTACCTGTTAATTCAGGATCAGAATTTACTATTGATACTGAATTTAATATGGATATTAGTGAAGATATTGGTTTTGCTCTTGGTGTAAGTAATTTATTGGATGAAAGACCGTTAGAATTGAACTCGGTAATTATTGATCCAGACCCAAATGTGTCAGGTGATGAATTTAATCTTGGCAGCGATGTTGTTGGTGCAAAATATCCAGTTACTTCGCCGATGGGTTTTAACGGACGTTTTTATTACGCTAAAGCAACCTACAGGTTCTAAGATAGTAATATTTTAGATTAAGAAAAAACCAGCTTCGGCTGGTTTTTTTGTTTTTGAGTTTTTTTATTTGCTAATTAAGTTGGTTCTACATCAACCGCTACTACCTTATATTCAGGGCACAAAGTTTCAGTATCAGAGACATCTCCTGTAATTCGGTTGACCATTAACTCCGGAAAATGGAAGGTTGTGAATAATACTCCCGGTTTTAGTTTGGGAGATATTTCAGCGAGCAATTCGATTTCCCCTCTATCACTAGTTAGTTTAACTTTTGAATGGTTTTTAATACCTTTGTTCGTTGCATCTTCAGAATTAATTAAAAGGATGTCCTTATCAACTAGCAATTCGTTACCCGTCCTACGAGTCATGGTCGCGGCGTTGTAATGCTCTAAAATACGACTAGTTGTTAAAATAAAGGGATATTGTTTTGCATGATCGACGAGTTCGATAGATTCTTGCCATTCAAAGAAGTGAAATTTGCCTCTGCCGCGGGTAAAAGAATCGATATGCAATATCTTGCTGTCCTCACCACCAATTTTAACAGGCCATTGTTTTCCGTTTTGTTTAAGCTCACTCCATTTAACACCAGAAAAGAAAGGAACAATCTCAGAAATTTCTTCCAGCAAAATGTCTGGTTCAGCACTAGGTTGGTTGTGACCCAAATGATTAATCATATCAACCATAATTTGGCCATCGGTTTTGCAACCAGAAAGAGGCTTGACAGCTGCTCGTACAGCTTGAATTCGTCTTTCGCCATTCGTGAAAGTACCTGACTTTTCCAAGAAGGAAGTGCCCGGTAAAACAACATCTGCTAATTTAGCAGTTTCGGACATAAAAATTTCTTGAACGATTAATAAATCAAGATTGTTTAAAGCCTTCAATACATGGTTTTGGTTGGGATCGGTTTGAGCAACATCTTCGCCCATAATCCATAAAGCTTTAAGCTTGCCTGAAACGGCGGCATCAAACATTTCTGGGATTTTTAAACCGGGATTCAAAGGGACTTCTGCGCCATAGTGATCTTGATATTTCTTATTATTTTCTTCTGAAATAGGAAAATAGCCTGCGCCTTGATGAGGCTGACATCCCATATCGGCGGCACCTTGAACATTATTTTGACCTCGAAGCGGGTTAACACCAACACCTTCTCGCCCAATATTGCCGGTCATCATAGCTAAATTAGCAATATTCATTACTGTTCGACTACCTTGCGAATGCTCGGTAACGCCTAAACCATGAAAACTCATGGCAGAATTAGCTTTGGCGTAATCTATGGCTGCTCGTTTAACAAGTTTTTGATCGACACCTGTTATCGCTTCCAGCTGGTCCAAATCAATGTTTAAAATTTGGCTTTTAAATAGCTCCCAACCCTCACATCGCTTAGCAACAAAGTCTCTATCAACTAAATCACTTTTGATAATAAAGTAACTCATCATATTCAGTAGAGCGACATTCGTTCCAGGTCTTAATTGTAAGTGATAGGTGGCGTATTTTGCGATTTCGGTTTTGACTGGATCGATAACGATTGAAGGTAGGTCTTTCATCAACTTTTGTTTGATTTTTGCACCTGTCACAGGATGAGCAGCGGTAGGGTTTGCGCCAATTACCATAATAAATTCAGTTTTATTCAAATCATTGATTGAATTAGTTGCCGCCCCAGTTCCAAAAGCTTGTTGCATGCCGTAAGCAGTCGGCGAATGGCAAACTCTTGCACAACAGTCAATATTATTAGTACCTATCGCTACTCGCATCATCTTTTGCATTAAATAGTTTTCTTCATTGGTACATCGTGAAGAAGAAATACCGGCTATAGAATCTGGCCCATGGTTGTTTTTTAGAGAGTTTAGTTTGTTTGTGATAAAAGAATAAGCTTCATCCCATGAAACTTTTTCAAGTACACCTTTTTTCCTAATCATTGGGTTGGTCAATCGATCAGGGTGACTATAAAAACGCCATGCGTAGCGACCTTTTAAGCAGGTATGGCCGGCGTTAACTTCAGCATCATTTGGTGCTTTAATGGAAAGTATTTGATTATTTTTTACTGAAACTTCTAAATTACATCCAACACCGCAATAAGAACAAATGGTTCTAATTTTTTTATCTGATTGGATAGATTTACTTTGAAAAACATCGCTTATGGCCGCGGTTGGACAGGTTTGAGCACATGCCCCACAAGAAACGCAGGCCGAATCATTAAAGCTCAAATTTTGCCCTTTGATAATTTTACTATCAAAGCCGCGACCTTGAATATCTAACACAAATTCGCCTTGGATTTCATCGCAAGCTCTCACGCAACGGTAACAATTAATGCATTTAGAGAGATCGCTGCGCATGTAGGGATGGCTGGTATCTTTAATATATTCAGCGTGATCTGCTGCATTTTTGTATCTTATATCCCTAATACCAACTTCAGCGGCCACATCTTGCAGTTCACAATTTCCATTGGATTCACAAGTAAGGCAGTCTAGTGGGTGATCGGTCAGCACCAACTCGACAATGTTTTTTCGTAATCTTTGGATAGGCTCAGATTGGGTTTGAATATGCATACCTTCAGAGATAGGTGTATGACAAGATGCCATTGTTTTACTTGGTCCATCTGCCGTGAGCGCAACTTCTACTGAACAAATACGGCAACTACCAAAAGCCTCTAGCCGAGAATCATCACAAAGTGTTGGGATCTTGATTTCGGCTCGTTTGGTTAAATCTAGTATCGTTTCTCCAGATTTGATTTTGTAAGCTTGTCCATCTATAAACGCTACTTTGTCTGTTTGGCTCTCAGTTATAGAGGTATTCATTATTGTACCTCCTTAATGGTAATTTTATTCTCGAAAAGTCTTTCAAATTCTTGTGGAAAATAGGTCAAAGCATTTTTTACAGGCAATGGAACACCGCCGCCAAGAGCACATAATGACCCTTTTTCCATAGTTTCTAATAGATCTTCTAATAAGCCTTTATCGAGCAATGCTTGTTTATTATTAGCTGCGTTAAACATTTCCTTGCCTCTAGTAGCACCTAATCGGCAAGGAAAACACTTTCCGCAAGATTCTGCAGCGGTAAAGTCAAATAGATGTTCAATATAAGCTGGCATATTCATTGATTCGGGGATGCCGATGATACTTGCGTGACCAAGTAAGAAGCCCGCGTAGGAAAAGGACTCAAAATCAATCGATAAGTTTGAAATTTGATCAATTGGTACGATTCCACCAAGTGGTCCGCCGATATGCAATGCTTTAATGGGATACTTAAAACCATCCGCGAGTTCGATAACTGATGACAGGCTTTCTCCCATTGCTACTTCATAGATTCCGGGTTTATTAAAGCAGCTATCAAGAGACAAAAGTTTAGAGCCGGTAGATTTTATTCTGCCATCGGTAATATTGCTAATTTTAGAAAAAGCTTTGCCGGAATTTGAAAGTATCCAATGAATCGAAGCGAAGGTTTCTACGTTGTTTACAACCGTAGGTTTGCCAAACAAGCCTTTTGTTGTTGGAAATGGAGGCCTGACGGATACCATAGGTTTTTGACCCTCTATCGATCGCAAAAGGGCGGTTTCTTCACCGCAAATGTAAGCCCCTGCTCCCCGAATCACCTTAAATTGAAAATCAAAATTATCAATGCTGAGTTTTAGTGCTTCAAATTCTGATATTGCAGAAGATATTTTGGTAACGGATTCAGGGTATTCATCACGAATATATAAAACGCCCCACCTAGCTCCAGTTAAAAAGCCGGCGACTAACATACCAAATAAAATGGCATGAGGGCGATTTTCCATTAAATAACGATCAGAGAATGCGCCAGGATCGCCTTCGTCTGCATTACAAACGATATACTTTTCAGCGCTATTTTCTTTAGCGCAGGATTGCCATTTTAGTCCGGTTGGAAAGCCTGCTCCCCCTCTTCCTCGCAATCCAGATTGAATGATTTCATCGAGGATTTGATCGTTAGAATGCTGGCCAATTGTTTTCGAGAAACTGGAATAGTAAGCACTAACATCGTTAATCGGAGCGGTTAATATGGGAATGGCAAGGTTTGTATAGGTTTGATAGTTTTCGTTGCTTGAAGTGGCTTTATTAAAAACATCTTCTAAATGATCAATATCATTACCAGAGTAATTAATCCCATTAACTTGAAATGCGGAGTTTTCATGACAACGACCTAAACAGGTAACATGTCCAATATCTTTAGGGTCTAGATAAGCAGATAATGATTTATTAACCTTGGATTGGGTATCAGCACAAAGGCAAGAAGAGCCATTACACACATAAGCTTTTTTATTTGCATTGGAGCCCTGAATAAAATCGTAACTGCTTGAGGCCGCAAAAATATTGGACTCTCCAACCTTAAACTCTTCCGCCAAATTTTTTAAACTAAGTGATTCGCCTTTCGCTTGAATAAGCTTTTCAAACAGGTTTTCAGTTAAACCTTTTCGAGCGGATAAATTGGAGAGGTTTTCTGACATAGGTTGAGTCTCTTAGTGTTGACGCTATTAGCTTTTGCGAATATATCAAAAACCGTTGTTGCTATTCTAGCAAATCAGTGTCGGCAGTATAAAGATTAAAACTATCGTCTTTGGCAAAGCCGATCAGTTGGATATCAAATTGTTTAGCTGCTTGTATTGCCAAGCTACTTGGAGCACCTAATGCAATTATTGTAGAAAATCCGGAAATAATCGCTTTTTGTACGAGTTCAAAACCTATTCTACCGGACAAAACTAAAATGCCGGCCTGCCTAAGATCATTATTAATTAGTTGGTGACCTATTAACTTATCTAAAGCGTTATGTCGTCCAACATCTTCAAAAAATACAGACTCTTTAATATTTATCTTATTGCTGTCGTTATTGTCTTGGTAAATTAAGCCTGCTACATGAGAGCCTCCCGTTTGCGAAAATAGGCGCTGATTAGCTAATTGTATTCTAATCGACTTAACTAGTTGATTGCTTAATTTAGATTTAATGGGTCTCTTTTTACGGATTGATTTTAATTCCAGAGACTTTAAGCTGGTCTTTCCACAAAATCCGCAGCCGGAATAGCTAGCATGATTTCTAGCATTATCTGTAGGATTAAGCTTAACGGACGGCGATAAATAAACACTAATGAGATTAGCTTGATAGGTATCATCAATTTGCCCATTGGAAAAGGAAACAATTTGATTGGCTTTCTGGATAACTTGTTCGGTGAAAAGCAACCCAGTGATTAACTCGTGATCATCGCCGGGCGTTCTGAGGGTAATACTAAATACTTCCGATAAGTTGTCTTGCTTAAGGGTGATCTGTAGCGGTTCCTCAACGGCAATAGGGTCTGTGTCTAACTTAGCTTGGTTTTGTTTAACCTTAAACCGATTGATTGTTATTTGGTTTTTTTTCATTGGCTGCTTGATAAAATCTAGGTTAATAACGCAAAGAGGTTATCATACTAAAAATTTAACTAAGTGTAATATGGAATATAAAAAGCGCTAGTTCGTCATAATTGGTAATTTTACCGGCTAGTATGGGTGTATTCCTGTTTTAGCTGCTTTCTAAGTTAAAACAAAAGGCTTAGAATGGTAACTAAAAGTTAGTATTTAATAGCTTAACAATAGAAAAAGGACATTAAAAATGACTAAATCTTCCCCAAAAACAATTGGAATAATAGTATTAGCGGCTGTTGCGATAGCGGTTCTGTTTATGGCTTTTGGTATCAATAATGCCGGCCATAGAACCGTTGTTCAATACCCAACTGGTACGCTTTATGTAAAATTTAGCCCAGGGATTTATCCTCAGTGGTTTGGAACGACCGAAATTTACAATGATGTGATTACTTTTGATTTTGATAAATCAAGTGCATCAGTTGACTCTTCGATTGACCAAAAAGGAATTTCTGTTCGTTATCAAGATGGTGGTACCGGTAAAGTTTTTGGCAAGGCAAGGTTTTCTTTGCCTAGCGATGAAAAAACGATGTTGCATATGCATAAAGCGTTTCGATCGAACCGAGGAGTTTCTCAAAAGTTGATTAAATCAGTTACAGAAGAAGGTATGAATTTAACCGCTGGATTAATGAGTTCTGAAGAAGCTTACGCTGAAAAGCGTAGTATTTTTACCCAATGGGCGAGCCAGCAAATTTCAAAAGGGAAATTTCAAACAAAATTAGAAAAACTGACCACGGTTGACGAAAACACTAAAAAAACGGTGACTAAGAATATTCCTGTGATTAGTTATGGTGAAGATGGTCTTCCAATACATTTGAATAGCGATCTTAAAGATTATGGTATCGATGTGAATGGTTTCCAGATTACAGATTGGGATTTTGAACCGAAAACCTTGCAACAAATAGCAACTAAGCGTGAAGCAACCATGGCAATTATTACAGCTATTGCTAACGCGGAGCGAGCCAAGCAGGATGCAATTACTTCGGAAGAGCAAGGAAAGGCAAATGTTATGACTGCTAAATATGAAAAAGAGGTTGTTAAGGAGCAAGCAGTTGTCGATGCCCAACGAAAAAAAGAGGTTGCGGTAATAGCAGCGCAACAAAGTGTAGAGGTTGCAAGGCAACAAAAGCTTGAAGCAGAGCAAAAGAAATTAGCCGCGGCAGAATATAAACAAGAACAAATCTTGCGTGGTGAGGGTGATGGTGCTTATAAGCGGATCGTTATGGAAGCTGATGGCGCTTTATCTCAAAAGCTGGCAACTTACGAAAGAGTCATGAATCGTTTTTCTGAAGCAGTAGAAAAACAAAAATGGGTACCTGAAGTTCAAATGGGACAATCTGGCGATGGTGGAAACAGTGCTATGACCTTGATTGAAATGATGGGAGTAAAGGCCGCTAAAGACCTAGCTTTAGATATGGAAATAAAAAAGTAGCTTAGTAAACCCTATTTTGCTGAATAACAAAAACAGTCGGTTGTGTGGTCGTTTACCATCCCGACTGCTTGCATAAAGGCATAACAAATCGTTGTTCCAACAAAGGTAAAACCAGCTTTTTTCAGTGCTTTTGACATTGCGAGTGATTCGGTGGTGTTGGTAGGGATTTCGGCAAGTGTTTTCCAGTTATTTATGATTGGTTGTCCACCGACAAAATCCCACAAAAACTCTGAAAAATTGCAATTCTTGCTGAGTTCTAAATAAGCTAATGCATTCTTACGAAACCCATAAACTTTTAGACGGTTTCTAATAATGGCCGGATTTAACAGTATTTCTGCTAGTTCTTCATTGCTCATTTTAGCGATTTTATTAGGATCAAATTGATGAAATAACTCGCGATAGTTTTCACGTTTTTTTAGAACGGTTATCCAGCTTAAGCCCGCTTGTGCGCCATCGAGCAAGAGGTGTTGAAACAATAGCTCGCTATCATAAACGGGTACGCCCCATTCAGTATCATGGTATTGCAAATATAGTGGATCATTACCTACCCATTCGCATCGTTTCATCTATAATTTCCTGTGTAATTGGATTGAAATAAGCATATACCAATAAAAAATGTCATTTTATAGGTTATACTAAATTAAAGAAAAACTAAGTCAACCAGTTAATATAATAAGAAAGAACGTGAACGAAACATCCAATTTTGACAAAATCAAGCAACGGATATCAATCTCCCTCGGTGAAATAAAGAGGAGGCTTGTTTATCTATTGGAATGTATTGATCGTTTTGGAGTGTCTGGTCTTTCTTGGTGGTTTAAAACCAATCAACAAATCGATCAGTTAAATTCAGAATTATCAGAGCTACGTATCAAATTAACACAAGAAGAAATAAGTTTTTTATGGTTAGAAGAAGTATTTTCCCAGTTTATTATTCTTGAGGAGGATTTAGCGCATGTTTATTGGTATACAGATGCGCATAACAAGCTGGAAAATTTCAAAAAACACGTAATAAATAGCCAAAGCTTTGATACCAAGCTTCTTAAGCTAGCTATGAATGAACTGAAATTTATAAGCCAATCGGATGAATTTCACAATATTTATCAACTGGAAAACATTCAACAAAGGGTTAAAGAAATGTACCAGGAATTACAACAAAAAATAACAGAACAACAATCGCTAGAAAAAGACAAAATAGAGCTTGAAAAGGAACAGCTATCCGTTGCGGCGGCTAAGGCAGAAGCAAAAAAAGCGGAAGCGATTGCTAAAAGTAAAATGATGGAGAATGTTAAAATAAAAGAAAAACGGTTAGCTATCATCGAACAAAAAAAGCAGCGAGCAGTTGAAAAGGAAGTTACTGAATTAAAGATCAAAGAGCAAAATGAACAAGCGGAAATTAGAGCAAAAGATTCAGAGCGAGAACGTCAAGCTAAGCTACAAGATTCTTATCGTGAGCTAGAACTAGAAGAAAAAATTAAGGACATGCCACTTGAGGAATTGGTTGAAATTGTTAATCATAAAATTGACAAAAAACAAATTCTTACTTTTGTTCAGCTCGATCAACTTTCAAAATTAAAACATACTATTGAAGAGAAAAAAGTAGAATAGGTTAGAAAAAGAGAGGGTTTATTTTGCTAAAATACTTTGAGCTGAAGTCGTTTTTCAGCCCAATTTATTTACGGATTTCTATTGGAGACCACAGTTTGAGGGTAGTTTTAAAGTTTGATTGACCACCTCAAAGACCTTGTCATATCCGCCAGCTTTGGTGACGTTGAATTTATATCGATGATTGACCAAAATAGTTGGAACGCCCGAAATTTTATATTTTGCTAGCAGTCGAAAGTTACTATCAATAGCGGTTTTAATCGCTTCTTCATTTTCTATAGCTACAGTCGCACTTTCTTTATTTGCGCCGGCAGAAACTAAAAAGTCAATTGCTTCATCTTGAGATGAAAATAGTTTTTCTTCCTCGTGTAGTCGCTTGAATAACATTGGTGTGATTTTATCTAGCAAGCCGAGAGTTTTTGCTGTTTCATGAACAAGAATAAAAGGACCAAATTGTTGATTTCCCAAATGAGTGGGCACTGCTTGAAATTTTACCTTTCCATTATTTTCTTTTTTCCAAGTTTGTGTGTGTTTTTCAAGGGTATAGCAGTGAGGGCATTGGTATGCAAAAAATTTCATCACAACTGGCTCAGTGCAAGTTTCATCTGATTCCACAATTTCATAAGGTTGCTCGAGCAAAGGTGAAATATTTGGTTTATTTGTTTGCGGGTGTTCGTGCTCGTGTGAATGATCATGTGTTTGAACCGAAGAGGTTTTAGCCTCTGGCTCTGGTGCTTTTTCTATAGCTTCCGGTTTTTTTGTCTCGTCGGCTGGTTGACAGGCTGATAATAGTAGAGCTAGAAAAAGTAAACGAAATAATTTCACGTTAATTCCTATTGGTTTAAGCCAAAATGGGCTAGAAAATTAGGTAAGACAGATTGTATCAGAGATGGCTTAATTCTTGGAGTTAAAGATTTAATGGAGCCGGGCAAGAGCATTATAAGCTGATTATGCAAAATATATCGTTAAATTACACATTTTCGACCTCTCCCTAGCCCTCCCCTTCCAAGGGGAGGGGATTTTACTCCCTCTACCTTCGGGAGAGGGTTGGGGAGAGGGGCTTTTGGTGGTTAATATTTTATAATGCTCTTGCCCTATTTAATGGAGGGTAAAAAAGGAGAATTAAAATTGCTTGGTTATTGAGAACATTAATTCGGCTTTGCGTTGAACGCCAATTTTAGCTCTATCCAAACTCCACATCTTGAGCCCTTTTCCTGAGTTTTCAAATAAGCTTCGACCCTTGAGAGTTAACATAAAAACAGCAGGCTTAGTATTGGATTTTCGGTCAAATCGTTTTACAAAAGGCTTTGGAGAAAAGTTTATGTTTTTGGGAGATGAAGAAATATTAAATAGTGATATTTGAGGCTCGAACTCATAAGTGACATCAATACCCCCATCAGAAATGTAAGGGTTGAGAATATTCAAGCTAATCCCTGTTTTTTCTGAGATTTTTTTACTAAAAGATAAGTTTCCATGATTTTTGCCGGAGTAATAAAACTCTTTAGATGCGGGATCTAAATCAATCATCGAAAAATAGATGCCGGCTTGATAGTTATCACGAGTTAGCTGATGTTGAACTAATTTATTTTCAAGCAATTTTTGTTGAGAATTCTGGTTTTCTGCCGCAACCGCTGAATTAAAGGGGGCTACAATGAGCGCAAAAAGGGTTGCAATAGCTCTGATCCAGCTTTGCCGCTTAAGGGCAATATTAAGTTGTTTTGATGAAATAAGATCGAGTTCGAGTAAAGCTGCTCCAAGCTTAATGTTTTTTTTAGCTTGATAGTTAAGCGCCATATCTAGTTGTTGTTGGCTGATGTGAGCCCCTTTGATCAACAAAGTACCAAGCCGAGATTTATGAGTAGATATGTGTCTAGTATTCACTAGTCCCTCCTTTTAGCTATTAAAACGATAGGCGATACTTAGACTTGCTATGCCTACTTTGTCGGCAAAAAGTAGTATTTCTTGAATGGAGATTGGTTAAAAATGTGAACTGACGGTTAAGTTGTTGAGTTATTAAGGGCTTTTTCTAACGCATTTACCAAATTCACTCGGGCTCGAGTCAGCAGTTTATTGCTATCATCATGTTTTTGCCATTCAGAATAGCCAAACACGATTTGGTAATTTATATCTTTTGATAAGGCTTTTAGTGAAGTTGATATTGCACTCGATATCTTTTGAATCAATAGCTCGATCGCGCTTAAAGGTGTTTCAGGAAGAACCATTAAAAAGCTGCCGTTATTAGTGTTTCCAATCATATCGGCCCAGCGAAGTTCGTCCATTAGAGCGTCTTTTACTGCTTGATTGATGCTATCATCATCAATACTTTGTGGTTGATTATCGATAATTACTTGCAGTTTTAATACACTTAAAGGGTTGTCATAACGACGACTACGACTGACCTCATAGTCTAAAAACTCTACCCAGTTAGGTCTCTTGGGCAATTTTGCTGCTTGAAGCATTTCAAGTTTGGTTGCATTGCTTCTTACTAGCGCAAAGTAGTGAATGGTTTTGTCGCCAGAAATAGCCTGCCAATATCGATATTGTTTAGCATATTTGCTCGAGTCATCAAATTGTTGCACGAGGTGAGCTTTATTATCGATGGCTTCGATTGGAAGACTGGCATAGAGTTGGTTGATTATATCTGCTTTTTTAAGCGCAAAGTCTTGTAAAAACTTTCTATTGCACCATTCAATACGTTGATTGGCATTAGTGATTGTTACTCCAAGTGGAGATAATTCAAGTATTTCAGAGTATTCAAGTTGCATGTCACTACCCGAGATGTTGCGCGAATTGATTTGTAAAAAATTTAGGGTTTACCCTTTAGATTATTGGTTAGGGTTTTCAAAAGCGTACTACAATAGTATATACCAAAATTCTTTTTAGATGCATGAATCTAATGGAATTGGAGCATTTTGCTTTCAATGTTGTGAATAAGTAGAGTTTTTAGTGGCAATGGATGAAATAGACCCAAAACAACTAAAAAAAACCAGAGATGCATTCTTAAAGTTGAGTCAAACTCGATTTAGTCGGATGGAGTTGAGCCTGTCTCCAGTACAAGCGGATTATTTAAAGCTAATTCCTCTATTGTTTCATGTTAACCATCCTATGCTGCCGGGATATGTCGATCGTTTTACTCCTTGCGGACTGCCAAATTACACGCCGACATCTGTAGAAAAAAGCATTGCTAAAACAGTAAGTCAAAGCTTCGTATATAAGCCGAGGGCTCATCTATCATACAAAATCGCCTCATTATTTCTTATGGGAAGTATGGGTACTCTAGGACAGTCCAATTCGAGCGATATCGATCTATGGATTTGCCAAGTGGAACCATTAGAGAAAAAACTATTAGGTAAATTAGAAAATAAAGCTGAAAAAATTAGGTTATGGTTTGCAACCGTCGGAATTGAGCTCAACTACTATTTTGTTAATCAAGATGATTTTAGCGGTAATAAAGCAAAAAAAATGGGAACAGATAGTTGTGGTGGTACCCAGAAATTTTTATTGCTTGATGAATTTTATAGAACCGCAGTTTGGGTGGCTGGCCGCTGGCCAATATGGTGGGTTGTGCCAACTAATCAAGACTATGCTAAATACTCTAAACGCTTAATTGAACAAAAACACCTTGATTCAGCCGATTGGATTGATCTAGGTGAAGTAAAACAAATTCCGGCAGCAGAATACTTTAGTTCGGCACTTTGGCAGCTATATAAAGCGATAGAGTCTCCGTACAAATCGTCAGTAAAGTTATTGGTGATAGAGATTTATGCAAAGCTCTTTCCTTGCTCGGGAATTCTATCGAGCGAATTAAAAGAGCGTGTATACCAAAACCTTAACTGCAAACAAGATCTTGATCCCTATTTATTGATGCTTAAATTTGCAGAAAAGGCTCTAGAGAATAATCCCCGACGGTTGGAGTTTTTAAGAAGAGCTTTCTATTTAAAAACAAATGTAAAAATTACGGCGGCTAAAAAAAGAAAACCTAATTGGCGATACTTAAAGATTAAAGAATTGGTCGATGATTGGGGCTGGAATGAGGCTCGATTAAATTATTTAAATAGCCGTCACCAATGGTCTATTAATCGGGTTGCAGACGAGCGAAAGGATTTAGTAAGAGAATTAACAAGTTCTTATCATTTTCTATCTAACTTTGCTCGCGTACAGGGAGTGATTGATAAGTTGGCAAAAAACGAATTGATGCTGTTAGGACGTAAACTTTACGTAGCATTTGAACGACGAAATGGAAAAATAGATAGGATTAATAATGGAATTGCAAAAAACATTTTAGAGTCAGAAGTGACAATACATAAAACCGGTAATGAAAGCTGGAATTTGTATTTGGGTCATCTCGAATCAAATCAGACGGCTTTAAGTCTACCAGTTCATTCTTCATCGTCACTTTTTGAATGTATAAGTTGGGGGTGTATCAATGGTGTGGTTGCGAATACAACGCGTTGCCATGTGCTTCCGGTTGGGAAATATTTAAACCATCAATTTGCTGGCGATATGATTAAAGATGTCAACAAATTATTAACGCTTTTTTCTAAACAAAAATATAAAGAAGAGTTTAACAAAAATGCTAAAACGATTTGTTTGGGAATTTTTATTAATACTCGAACTGATCCACTTGCCGATGACAAACAAGAAAATTTATTTCGTATCGTAGAAAACTCTAATTATCTCTCTTGGGCGGACAATAAAACCAATCTCGCTGATCATTTTGACGTTTTATTTTTGAATAGTTGGGGAGAGGTTACAGTTGAACATTATTCAGGAAATACGGCATGGATCGATTTTTTTGCTAAGCATCAGGGTTCTATTCTTAATTTAAAAGAGAATGCACCAATTTTTTGTAGAGGACTTGCCCAAAAAGACGAAGTGATTGCTCGAATTGATCAATTAATCAGCAAGTGGAAACAGTTATTAATAAATAGCCGCCGAGTAAGTCAGTCCAATGGATATATTATGACGATTGGAGAAAAGTGGATGATCATCGATTTTAATTATGAACAAGTCACCTATGAAGTTTATAATTCAATGACTAAGTTGTACGATGGGCTAAGCAAAAGAAATAATGAAATTTTAGAATCAAAAATCAAATTTCATATTGATCCATTATTGCAAGTTGAACCAATTGTTCAAACTGCAATGAGACGCCGAGGAACAGATTCATTAGAGTTTTACGTATATCAAAAAAGCTCATCACTAGTTCAAGTAGTCGTTAAATCAGCAAATGGATCGATTCATTTTCAGTCACATAAAAACATTAACGTGGATCAAGTTGTAGGGCATTACCAACAGTTTTTTGATAAGGTTCAAAATAGAAATCTACTAAATAATGGATTGCTTGAATCAGTAGAATATTTTCAATGTTTTAACCTTAAAACTTATGGTGGGTTACGAACAAAAGCATTAAGCGTTAAAGAGTCAAGTTTGTATCAACAATTTTCTTTAGTTCAAGCCATTGCGGCTAATTCTCAATCGACCAATCTTGGTTTTGATCTCTTTACTTCTGATTCAAGTTTTTATTATCGAGAAGATGGTGAAAAAGTCTACTCTAAGCTGGCTGATCAGTTGTTAAGTATGAGGCGTTCTGGTGCAAATTATCCAATATTTTTAACGGATATAGATTTATCAGCTATTCATCAAAAGGTTTCAATTGTTGAATCATTAGGGTACAAAAAATTGATAGAAAAAAAGTTAAACAAGTCGCTATAGTTTTCAGGTTTTACTGCGGTTATTATTTGCCCTATTTGTCCGCTACCTAGATTTGAGGGGAGTTTTGAAATCCATGTAAAGGAACCTCAAGCATGTTTAGAGTATGACCACTGAATTTTACTAAATCGAGAAATGCGATCGGGTCAACAGGTTATTATTTATTCGAATATTGAAAAAACTTAGCAGATACCAAACAAAGACCCACTAAAAGCAATAAAAAATTGATTTCTTCAAGAAAATTGTTGAAAATCAACAGTGTAATTAATTCAACCTAAAAAGGTCTTTTTTTGACTAGATTGTTGTTATTGGTCGTTTTTTGCCTGCTTTTGACAGCTTGTGGCTCTAAAGGTGATCTTTATTTGCCTGAAGAACCTTCGGTCGAGCCAATAGAACCTTCTAATTTGCCTAGTAAAAAGCCCGAAAAAGTCATTACTCCACCGTCTCAACCTACAAAAAATTCGGAGGAACCCACGTTATGATGGTTAGTTTCGCCAAAATGCATGGTTTGGGTAATGATTTTATGGTGGTTGATGCGATTTCACAGAATGTATTTTTCAATGAAAATCAAATCAAAAAGCTGGCAGATCGCCATACCGGGATAGGGTTCGATCAGCTGTTGGTCATAGAGCCCCCTCCTCAGCCGGATGTTGATTTTCATTATCGAATTTATAATGCTGACGGTACCGAAGTCGCTCAATGTGGCAATGGAGCTCGATGTTTAGCCAAGTTTGTTAGGCAAATGGGTCTGTCTTGGAAGCAAAAAATTCGAGTTAGTACGATTAATGGGATTATGGACTTACAGTTAATGAGAAACGGATTAGTTGCCGTTGATATGGGTGTACCACAGCTTGAGCCAAAGAAAATACCTTTAGGCGTCGAGGAGAAAGCGGTCGATTATGAAATCGAATTAAACGATCAGACTCTAAGTTTTGGTTCGGTTTCTATGGGAAATCCTCATTGTGTGATATCTGTCGAGGATGTTGAAACCGCTTCGGTAGAGTCAATCGGCGCAGAACTTAATAACCACGAGCTATTTCCAGAGGGCGTCAATGTGGGGTTTATGCAGATTGTCTCTGATTCAGAAGTTCGTTTAAGAGTTTTTGAACGAGGTGCAGGTGAAACCCTAGCTTGTGGTTCGGGCGCCTGTGCTAGCATGGTTGTTGGTCGTTTACAAAACAAGCTACAACAGCGAATAAAAGTTTTTCTTTCACGCGGTCATTTGCATATTGATTGGCAGGGCGAAGATCAGCCTCTTAAAATGATTGGTCCAGCCGAATTTGTTTACCATGGATATATTGAAGTATGAATTTAACTCAAGCTCAAATGTTAGAAGCGAGTAAAACTAGTGAATCCAATGAGCGTCTTTATGAGATGATGGATGAAGCAAAAGCAAAACAATACTTGCTTGATCATCCAAGATTCTTAATTGATAATCCTGAATTGCTAACTCATATTGAATTAAAATATGGCGAGCTTGAAACCTTTTCTCTGGTTGAACGACAAGTTAAAACCTTGCGAGATAAAAATAGCGAGTTGCAAGGTCAACAAATCGAAATGCTTCAAACGGCACATGCCAACGAAGAACTTTTGGTTCTTTGTAATCAGTTTATGTTGGAGCTAGTAGAGGCTTCAGATTTAGATTCTCTCTCATCTAATATCATAACACAGCTTAAGAAAATGTTTGAGTTAGATGGTGCAACACTTATTTTGGTCGGTGATTACGAAGCTTCTACGTCCACTTTGCTTTATGACAATTCCGATCAAATAAAAGAGCTGCTCGATTGCCAGTTTCCTGATAATCAACCCTTATGTGGTCGCCTAGGTCAGTCGGCAAAAGCCACTCTGTTTGGAGAAGAATCTTATAGTTATCAATCATGTGCACTCTTACCTTTAGGAAAAGGATGTGAACATGGGTTGATCGCTTTGGCAAGTAAAGACGTATCTCGATTTGACCCAAATATGGGAACTTTGTTTGTTGAATTAATTGCCAATTATATTTGTGCGCTTGTAACGCCTTATGAGCGATCATAATTTAGCAAAAATTTCAGAAAATAAACTTTTCAAAAAAAAAGTTGATGATTTTCTACGGCGACTGCAAGAGCAAAAGCGTTACTCTCCATTGACTTGCAAAAATTATCAGAGGCAACTCAACACATTATTAAATTTTCTAAATGCCGAAAATATAAAAGGTTGGTCGAACATTAAACCAATTCACATCAGACAGCTGTCGGCTAAACAACATCGTTTGGGGCGGTCAGCTAAATCTATCGCCTTACTTTTATCAAGTTGCCGAAGTTTTTTTCAGTTTTTAATTGAAAATAACCAAATGTCTATTAATCCAGCAAAAAATGTTCGCCCCCCGAAAGGAGAAAAGCGCTTACCTAAAACCATGGACGTCGATCAAATAAACTTGTTGCTCGACAATATTGATGTGACTGAAGAGATCGGATTAAGGGACAAAGCAATCGCAGAGTTATTTTATTCAAGTGGACTTCGACTGGCTGAGCTAAAAGATTGTAATGTTAATAATATCAATTTAGATCAACAGATAGCGACCATTACCGGCAAAGGAAGTAAAACAAGAGTCGTTCCTGTTGGTCGAAAAGCAAAACAAGCAATAGAAGGATGGCTAGTGGTAAGACAAAACTGGTTAGGCATCAATGAAGAAGAAGCGCTTTTTATCAGCAAACAAAAAACACGTCTATCAAATCGAAGTATTCAAATGAGACTTGCTTATTGGGGTAAACGTGTGGGACTAAATGCGAACTTGCACCCACATAAATTTAGGCACTCTTGCGCAACACATGTTTTGGAATCATCTGGTGATATTAGAGCAGTACAAGAATTGTTGGGGCATGCTGATATTTCAACGACTCAAATTTACACCCATTTAGATTTTCAGAAGTTAGCTGAGGTGTATGACAAAGCACATCCAAGGGCAAAAAAATAAGTGCCCTACTCTCAAATTAAATTAGTCAGTTTTGATTTAGATAATACGCTTTACGATAATGTGCCAGTTATTAGTTTTGCGGAACAACAAAGTCGTAATTATTTAAAAGCAGAATTTAAAAAACAAAATCGAGTCTTTGATCATCAGTTATTTGTTGATTATCGAAATCAATTAGTTTCATCCGAAAAAAATCTCCGAGATGATCAGCCCTCCCAATACGAAAACTTAAGCTATTTAAGACAGCAAGTTTTGTTGCACTTTTGTGAAAAATTAGAAAACAGCTTAGAAATAGCTAATCAAGCTTTCGAATTGTTTATTAAGTATCGAAATATAATTACGATAGAGACTCATATATCAGTTCTATTAAAACAACTAGAAAAAAAATATATTTTAGTGAGCGTAACCAATGGTAATTGTGAGGTAAACAAGTTATCGATTGGCAATTTATTTAAAGAAAATTATTCGCCATTAACTGGCTATAGAGCCAAGCCCCACCCTCAAATGTTGAATCAAATAATTAAAGATTTCAATCTAGAAGCTAGCCAAGTTATACATATAGGTGATAGAGATGATTCTGATGGATTGGCAGCTAAACAAGCAGGTTGTCTCTATTATCGCTTTGAACCGTTTATTGGCGGAAGGTTAGATATAGAAAAATGTAAAGAATTAGTTCGGAATATTTGTTAAAAAGGAAAAGTGATTATGAAAAAAGGTAGTTTAGTTATAGTAGGCACAGGAATTCTTACTCCGGCCCACTTATCGCAAGAATCAATTAATCGAATTGAGACAGCTGATATAGTGCACGTGTTAGTTCCTGATGCACTTGGTTTAAATACGATTAAAAAGCTCAATAGCAAAATTAAGAATTTGGGTGATTTATATTTTGATGCTAAAACCGGAAAAAATGGTGCAAATCGGTTAGAAGCTTATGATTTGATGGTCGAATCAATTTTGGATGACGTCAGGGCTGGTTTAAGAGTGTGTGTTGTGTTTTATGGTCATCCGGGAGTCTTTGTTTACCCTTCTCACGTTTCTATTGAAAAAGCTAAAGAAGAAGGTTATGAAGCTAAAATGTTGCCAGCAATTTCGGCTGAGGACTGCTTATTTGCTGATTTAGGGGTTGATCCAGGTGATTTAGGCTGCCAAGCTTATGAAGCTAGTCAATTTATGTTTTATAAGCATACTATTAATGTTCATGCCGCTTTGATTTTGTGGCAAATAGGGGTCGTTGGAGATGAAACTTTTACCAAGCTTGAGCCAGCTAAAAATGGTTTGAAAATGCTAAAAGAAAGGTTATTAGAGTATTATACAGATAATCATAAAGTCATATTGTATGAGGCAAGTACTTTACCAATTATTCCGCCGAGGATACATGAAGTATTAATATCAGGTTTAGTCGATGCAAAAATTAAAAACGTCACAACACTTTATATTCCACCTATAAAGCCACCAGAGCTAGATATAAATTTTTGTAAAAGGTGGCATCTGGATACAAGTAATCTATAATGTGAATGGGATGAAGCTTTATTGCTAGAACATCTCATAGAGAGTATAAACTTACATTAATCAAAGAGGGAAAAAAGGATGACTGATAAACTAGTTGATTTTATGACCGAACTTGCTACTAATTCCGAGATGCAAGAGGCCTACGCACAAAGCCCGAGAGCGCTTATGGAGAAACATCAGATTGAAGAGGAGGATATAAGGCTTATGGAAAATAGTGACATTGATGCCATAAAAGAAAGGATCGGTAGTGAATATGAGGTTTCGGAAAAAGATTGGATAACGGCCTCAAAGGTAAAAAAATAGTTTTTTGATACACGAAACTCAATGAAAATATCTTTATGTCAGGGGTTATTATTTTTATTTTTTATTGCTAGTAGCTTTCAAGCTTCTAGCGTACCAGAAAATAATAGCCCTTATTTACATTCTAATAAAAATGTCGTGGCTTACCGATTTTTTAAAGAAGGTGAATATTTAAAAGCTTATGAGCAGGCGATTTCTGCAAAACAAGATGCAATAAAACAAAAAGATAGCTTTAACTTAGCCCGGGCAATTTCTAATATAGCTTCTACTCATCTAGTTTTAGGTAATACTGAAAAAGCCTTAGTCTTATATTTGGAGTCGTTAAAAATTTCTAGAGAAAATACTGACATCGTTGGGGAGGAAAGTACACTTAATAATATTGCTACAATCTATAAAAGGTTAGGAGAGTTTGATGAATCATTAAAGTATTTAAATCAGTTACCTATAATAAATGGAATAGAGCGCCCTTCCTATCAAAAGATGGTGGCTTATCACGCATTATTAGATGTTTACATAGAAAAAAATCAGTTAAGTCTGGCTAGGGAAACTGCGGATCTATTGGCTGATTTATTTATTGGTTCAGATGAGCACTTTGGAAAGTTCTATTTTTATACAACTTATGTAAGATTATTATTTAAAGAAGGGAGTTACGTGTTAGCGGATCAAATTATTGATGAAGCTGAAAGGATTTCTATTGAAAACCAGTTTGCAGCACTTCAGGTGATAGCAATAGGGCTAAGAGTTGAAAGGTTGATTGACCAGGGCTATTTTGAGCGTGCAAAAAAGGAAGTTAATCGTGCGCTAGAAATAGCCGAACAACTTGGCTTGCTTCAAGAACTTGTTTCACTCCATAAGTTGTCTTTTGTTATTACAAAGAAGCAAAATAGATTTAATGAAGCACTTAAGACATTGGAACTAATAAGAAGTCTCGAAGTTAGTATTTCAGGAGAAAAAATAAAACAACTTGCTGAAATCACAAAAATTGACCGTCAAGTAACTGAGACAGAAGAAAAACTTATTCAATCCAAAAAAGACCAACAAATATTGTCTCTTCAATTAGATCATCAAAAACAGGCGCAATGGATTTGGATAGCAAGTATCCTAGCCCTTACTTTGACCGTGGGATTATTTTATTATCTTCGAACCAGTCGACGAGAATTGCAGAGTCAACAACAAGTTAACGACCAATTAGTAGAGCTAGACCGAGTTAAAGACCGAGTACTCAGCAATACTTCTCATGAATTAAGAACGCCACTAAACGGAATCATTGGTTTATCAGAAATCATGCTACATGATGAACAAAATAGTTTAACAGACTCTGATCGCGACTCCATTCGGTTAATTAAATCCTCAGGTGAACAGTTAGCTTTAGTAGTGAATGATATTCTGGAATTGTCCAAGGTTAAAAGTGATACCATAACACCAAAATTATCAGAGTTTGATTTAATGACAGTTGTGGACGATGTTGTGGCGGTTTGCAAGCCAGATGCTGATAAAAAAGGAATTGCAATAATCGTTGAGAATTATTTGTCATCTTCTATCGTGATACTTGATCGTGCGCGAATTCAGCAGATCCTATTTAATATTATTGGTAATGCTGTTAAATTTACCGAACAAGGGCATGTTCAAGTGCAGCTAGACCGAATGGAAGATGAATTGAATATCACCGTGAGTGATACAGGGATAGGGATTCCATCTGCGAATATTGAGCGAGTCTTTGAAGGGTTTGAGCAAGTAGATGCAGGTGATAGTCGAGCGCAACAAGGTTCGGGTTTAGGGCTGGCGATTAGCCGAGGACTTGTGGAAGCATTAGGTGGATCGTTAACACTTCATTCGGTGCTAGGGGATGGGACTCAGGTTAATCTAAATTTACCTTTGACGGTTGATAGTGAATAATCGTTCACTTATTTATTTTATAGTCGCCTTTAAACCCAACAATAAAAAAGCATTAATATCTAAGAGATAAATAACTTACCCCGCCGTCAACTTTTTGAAATTTCGATACATCTACCTCTCGTACTTTATAACCTTGATTTTCAATTAATTGCTTAGTTTTAAGAAAACCTTTTGGTGTTAAAACTGTACCATTAATCCAAACACTATTTGCTGCGTAAGTTTCATTTTTAGGTACTTTCAATATTTTGTATTGTTTAAGTTCTTCTTCTTCTAAAAATTCTCCACAGGCAAGAAGTTTATTATTTTCTAAATAACTGAGCCCTGTTTTTAGCTGCAAAACTTCAGATAAATTTATAATCGATCCAGCCATTCCATTTTTTGTAAAATAGCAATTATTTGGTCAGCTCCAGATTGATTAGTTCTTTCTGATAAACCAATATAAAAATGATCACCGACCATCATGATATCTCCAGCTTCGACTGTGCCGGGAGATTCAATTGTTTTTATATTGTTATAAAAAAGCTCAATTACCGGTTTGATTGAAATAATTTCATCTTTAAGAATATCAGCTCCAACATAAGTATCGGCATGGAGAGCTTCCGCGTTTTCAGGATCGGATCGAGTAAGAAGATTGCTAAAGTTATTCATATAATGCATCCTAGTAGGAGTTTTCAAATTCAAAATAGATCTACAACAATCGGGCGCACCTTTTGCTGATGCGGCCAAGATTCTTTGGGGAGATATTGCTGGTTATGTGGTTGCAGCGAGAGCGGTTATTAGCTGTCTCGGAGCGCTAAATGGTTGCGAGGACAAGTGCCTATGTCTGCAGCCAGAGATAAGCTATTGCCGGAGTTTTTGGGTGACAAGAAAAAAGATGGCCTATCGGTGGGTGCCTATTTATTGGGTAATGATAAAAAAGTTGAATGCTAGTTAGTCTAGTTTTTAAGTAAAATACATTTGTCTCTTTTAAGTGTAAGTGCTCTTTTTAGTTGTGGCAGTCGCAGCAATGTTATTCGTTTTTTACCGCCATTAACGATTGAATCAGAGTTGATTGATGAAGGGCTTAAAATACTAAAAGATTGTTTTAATGACTAGTTCCTTATTGTTGAATGGGATTTTAAGCTCTAATAACCCTTAGAGCTTAGGTTTTAATTTTTTTAGTAACTCATCATTTCCTTTTAACGCGTCTGTCCATTGATCAAAGTCGCCAAGTTTTCCATCTAATCCAGAAAGATCACCGGCCTTTTCTGAAATGGCACCACTAAACTTATCTTTTAGTTTTTCAGCTTGTTGTTGAACTTTTGCGCCTATGGCTGCAGAAAATAATTTTTCGATGCTTGATTCAACTTTTATTTTTGGATCAGTGAGCGAGCCACTTGCTAGAATAGTAATGGCAAGTTGTTTTTGTTGGTTCAAACTAGCAGCGAGAGTTTTTTGCCAGCCAGTCAGGTTTTCAGGTGGGGTAATGTTAGGTTGACTTAGGTTGATTGATAATTTTAAATTAACTTTCTCCAAAGTAAGATCGCCCTGCAACTGTGAATTGAGTTTTCCCGAATTAATTACCCAGCTTCCTTGTTTGGTTTGCATTAGTTTCATATCAGATAGTTGCCAATCTGATATATTTGAATCAATTTCGGTCAGCATTTTTTCTTCACTTTGCCAATCACTTTTAATTGATGCTTTGGCTTTGCCACTAGCTGAAATATCAAGATCTAATTGAGATGGTTCGCCAATTAACCACGGAAAGTAACCGATGTTTTTGCCAAGCCCTGAAAGCTCCCAATTAGTATCCTTTCCGCTCAAGTTCATTTTTTTGATTAGCAGATCGGGAAATACTTGTTGATCTTTAAAATTGACTCGTTGGCCTTGGCTGGTTGAATAACTGGATGCTTCTTCATTGGGTTGAGATTTTCCTGACATACCTTTGGTCATGGCAATCGCTTTTTCAACCCAAGGTGTAAATTGAGGCCCTAAAAATTTATCAGATAATCCAGCAACACCATTCCCTAATCCCATATTTCCCATGATGGCATCTAAATCATCTTGCGGACCTTGCTTAACTAAAGAGATTTGCTCTTGAAGATCTTTTTTGTCTTGTTTGAGCTTATTATTGAGATCGGAAAGTGCTTTGCGCTCTAGATCGACATCTTTCTTGAAGTTTTTCCAAGCTTTTCGGTCGGTGAGTAAATTCATTTTATTATCTTTTGCTCTTTTTGATAGTCGATCGAATTCTATTTTAAGATCGTCAATTCTTTTTTTACTCTCCTCTTTATTAAGTTGAGACTTCCAAAAGGTTTGAACTTCTTTTTGAGTTTGGTTTAGTTTATTTAATCGTTTAACGGTAATTAGATCTGCTTCAGAAACAAGTTTTTTGACATCTTCTTCGTTCATTTCAGGTAAATCAAATGACGCCACCTTAGAAGCTAGCTTTTCCGTTGCCCTGCCGCCGTCGAGTGCGCCACTTGTGCTACGCTTAGTTGCTAGTCGAACACCGGTCATAGTTAACTCATCAATCAACACTTTTTTCCAAAGTAATGACTCGGTATCTAAAGCGAAATTTATTTTGTCAGCCTGAACTAAATTTTTCATTGGTTGATCAGGATCAGCCGCTTGTAAACCATTAATTTCGATTCGTAGAGGAAATAAAGCCAGATTGACATCGTCAATTTCCACTTTAGCTCCAAGAGCTTCCGAGCCTGTGTCCTCAATTCCGCTTTCAATGATTAGAGGCGCAGCAAAAATCCAAACTATCGCCAATACAAGGGTTAGTACAAAAAAAGCAATGATGCCCCAAAGTCTAATTATTTTCATAAGGTTTCTTCTTTAGTATCAATTTAATTAATATTAATTTGCTCAGCATTAGTTTGGTTCTATTGAGAATAAATTTGCCAAAATTTCGAAGCTTTTACAAATTTCATAATTTTAAATTGTTCAACTCTATTCATCCAAGTATTACGATAACTTAAAATTAAAAATTGAGTGATCGGGTATAGAATTGCCGCCACAATCGCTCCAATAAAAAGTGACCCCATTACCCCAGAGTAATAAAAATTACTCCAACGACCAATAAGGGTATTAAAAAATGATTCCCATAAGCTATTCAGTGAAGGCATTTGTAATATTGATAGACCGATGGTTTCAAATAATGGCGAAAGTAAAAAACCTAATAACGCAAACAAAGGATAGCTAACTATTAAAATGGTTAAATTAACTCTAAACCAAAGTGCAATTAAAACAATAAAAACATTATGCAAGGAAAGTAATGGCGTAAAACCTAAAATAACAGCTAAAGAGACCGCAATTGCCAATTGTCCGGCGGACTGTTCTGAGTTTAGGGCTTTTAGTAGTTTTGCTAAGATGGTTAGCATTTCACTATTCCTATAAAGTTAGCTTTACTAAAGCTTAAGCTGGTGGTTTGAGGTAGAAACACATTGATTTGCATTACACTGTGTTCCCGGTGGAGGAATATGTCGACAAATGCCAACGATCCCTTGTTTTTGATGTTTGATCTTGTCTAGCGCATTATATTTATTAACCATTTTTTTTAATTGAGTGACGTCTGTGTCTGTTTCAGAATAAACTAAATAGCTAGAATAGCCTCCGCAGGGAGAGTCACCAAAACCAATGGCTTTGCATTGATTATCATTTTCACAGCTTAAACCAATGATGTTTAGAATTTCTTCTTTGCTACTTATTTTTTCAATGGGCTGGCTTTGTTGAGCACAAGAGGTTTGAATTAAGCAAAAAATGCTTAAGCAAAGAGTGTTTAGAATAGGCTTTTTCATATATTCCCTTCTTTAATATGTTCTTGATTGGTTTAATCTAACCGATTTCTAGGCTAAGATCTATCCACAGAGCATACATAACTAAAATAATTCTGTGGAGTTGCTATACCCGTTCCACCTCAAGATGCATGTTTCAGTGCTCAGCTAGGAAATCTGAACAAGGCACAATTCGTAGGGAATGACTAGTCCTTTCCAAGAGTTGTAACGCTGTACAGGTTTTCTAGCTGAGCACCCATAGGGCAAGGCTATAAACAACCATCTTCTTTGTTAAGCAATTTTCAGCTAGAATGACTAGCTCAAAAATTACTTGCCTCAAATATGGCCGTTTCTAGTCTCGCCTAAAAGCGCCTACTTTTGGTGCTGAAACATGCATCTTGAGGTGGAACGGGTATATATTATGTCAAATTTTATCATGGAGTTTAAAAACGCTTTATCGTCGGAATATTGCGACCATCTAATCAGCAAGTTTGAGTCCTTTCCAGATAAATCTGCAGGGAGAACTGGGGCAGGCGTTGATAAAACTAAAAAAGATAGTGTTGATTGTTGCATTAGTTTGCATAAAGAGTGGAAAGAAGAGTGCAATCAGCTTTCTCATATTATTTTAAAAGCAACCGCTGAGTATGCGAGGGAATTTCCATTTTTATTAACTGGGGCAATTTCTCCCTCATTGAAAGATCCCAAAACCAATCAAGTTCGTACGGTGACTCACCAAGATATCGCTCAGCTTGACAATCAACAGATCGAAAATATGGTTAAAATGATTTTTAGATTAGATAGTATTAATCTTCAACGATATACCAAAGGACGAGGGGGATATCATCATTGGCATTCCGAGCATTATCCTCACCCGAATGATCCGAGCCAAAGATCATTACATCGAGTTTTGTTGTGGCTGGTTTATCTCAATGATATCGAAGAAGGTGGTGAAACAGAGTTTTTCTATCAAAATTTAAAGTTGAAGCCCTCCAAGGGCAGTTTAGTGCTTGCGCCGGTTAATTTTACTCATACACACAGGGGTTGTGTTCCGGTTTCTGATGATAAGTATGTTTTGGCTTCTTGGTTGATGTATAACCCAGCCGGGCAGCTCTATGGCGTTCCGAATGGGTAAAAGCCCGTTACATTTTATTACATATTCTGATTTTAACAATTGCAACTATTTTGATTTCGTATCGTCTTACTAAATAGGTGCAAGGTGCACCTTCCCGCTACCCCTCCTATATATGCGGGATTGGAGTTTAGTTTCCCCAAGCTGAATTCCTCATCGACCTCAAAACGCTTGTTTTGAGGTCTTTTTTTGTCTCGATTTTCATCTTAAACGAATTAGTTTTTAAATAGAGAGTTTATTCTGGAATTTTTCGATCTCTGTAGGAGCACCCGTTTCGGCGCGAATTAAGTGGTAAATGAAGGTTCAACAAGGCTCTAATCTCGCATAAGCCAGTACCAACCACTTAGCTCCAACACTATCAAAGTTAACCTGTACCCTTGCCTGCGTCCCATCTCCTTCACAATTTAAAATAACGCCAACACCAAATTTTGGATGTTCAACCATTTGCCCCAAGGAATAACCAGTTTCATTATCGCTTTTATCAGGCGTAAATACTGGCTGGGCGATTTGGCTATTTAGTCTGACATCTTCTTTTAGTTCAGCGGGTATTTCTCGAATAAAGCGTGACACAGCCGGATAGCTTTCTTTGCCATATAGCCGTCTTTTTTCAGTATAAATAAGATAGAGCTTTTTCATTGCTCGGGTAATACCAACGTAGGCGAGTCGTCTCTCTTCTTCTAATTTATCTGGTTCTTCCATCGACATCATATGTGGGAAGAGTTTTTCTTCCATACCAGCAATAAATACTAGCGGAAATTCCAATCCTTTAGCCGAATGAAGAGTCATCATTTGAACGCAATCTTCATACTGTTCGGCTTGATTATCACCTGCTTCAAGCGATGCGTGAGCCAAAAATGCGGTCATGGGTGAGAGGTCGGGATAGTCATCGTAATCAAATTCTCGCGCAGCGTTTGCCAGTTCCGCCAAGTTTTCTTTTCTGGCGAGCGCTTTTTCGCCTTTTTCCTTCGCATAGAGTTGGTCTAATCCGGCTGTTTCAATCGTTAATTGAATTTGTTCCGACAAAGGTAATTCATGAAACTCTTCAAATCCATGATGGATAAGAGATAAAAAACTAGCCAAAGAAGTTGTCGCTTTTGGTGCTAGTCCCACCTCTTCAACAATCTGTTTCGCGGCTTCCCATAAGGTACTGTTATTGTCTCTAGCCCGTTGACGAATAATTTCGACGCTTTTAGGGCCAATTGCGCGAGCGGGAACATTGACAATTCGTTCAAATGCGGCGTCATCTTGATGGTTGTACATTAGCCGAACATAAGCCAATGTTGTTTTAACTTCTGCTCTTTCGAAGAACTTGAGACCGCCATAGATCCGATAAGGAATTTGTCTTTGCAATAAAAATTCTTCAAGAACACGAGATTGAGCATTAGATCGATATAAAATGGCGCAATCATTGTAGGCGTTACCCTGTTGGTGCCAGTCGGTAATTCGACTGGCGATAAAGCGGGCTTCTTCTTGCTCATTAAAGGCGGCGTAGATAGATATGGGTTCACCCTCGTTGCCATCTGTCCAAAGATTTTTACCCATACGCTCTTGGTTGTTGGCGATAACTGCATTGGCAGCTTTAAGAATATTGCCAGTTGAACGATAATTTTGCTCTAATCTGATTATAATATTTTCAGAGAATTCTTTTTCGAATCGCTGAATATTTTCAATTTTCGCGCCTCGCCAGCCATATATAGATTGGTCGTCATCGCCGACAATGGAAATTCGACAGTCATTGGAAGTAAGAAGCCTGATCCAAGCATATTGAATACCATTGGTATCTTGGAACTCGTCAACTAATAAATGTTTAAACCTTTCCTGATAGTGTTCCCGTAAATGTTTTTTGTCTCGTATTAGTTCGTAGGCTTTAAATAACAACTCGGCAAAATCCACTAAACCACCCACTTGGCAGGCATTTTGATATTGGTAATAAACTTTTGTATGAGTGCTAGTAAATAAGTCGCCGCGATGCTGGATCTCTGATGGACGTTTGCCTTCATCCTTTTGGTGGTTAATAAACCACTGCGCTTGTTTGGCAGGCCATTCATTTTCATCAAGGTTTAGCTCTTTCATCACTCGTTTGATAACGCGAAGCTGATCATCCGAATCGAGAATCTGAAATGTGTCTGGTAAATCAGCCTCTTTTGCATGAGCGCGAAGTAGCCGATGTGCGAGGCCATGGAAGGTACCAATCCACATGCTACTACTAGAACGGCCAAGTAGGTTTTCAACTCGCGAACGCATTTCGTGAGCAGCTTTGTTGGTAAAAGTTACCGCCATAATTGCATGAGGTGAAAGGTTTTCCATCGCAATTAACCAAGCAATTCGGTGAACCAAAACCCGCGTTTTACCAGAACCGGCTCCAGCAAGAACCAATAATGCTGGTGTATTTGCGGTGACAGCGTCTCGCTGAGCTTGATTTAAGCTATCTAAAATTGGTGTGACATCCATAGGGGCTTTGTGTATCTTTAAGTTTGTGTTTAGCAGGAAGTTAGATTTTTATGACCAAATTATTTAGCTTATTCTACCTACTTTTAATTGTTCCAACAGTAAATGCTGAAAAAAACTAGCAAAATAAGATGATTTCTGGAAAATATTTTGAATAATCAAATAACAATTCACCAAGTGAAAGAGCAGTTAAGCATACAAAAAGCAGCTTTTTTGCAAACGCCCTTTCCATCAGAAAGAAATCGAAAGTTGCAATTAGTAGCATTAAAAAAAGCGCTTATCAAACATAAAGATAAATTGGCTAAAGCTATTTCTGCTGATTTTGGTCATCGTTCGATTGATGAAACCATGCTAGCTGATCTTTTACCGGTGGTGATGTCAATTGATCACACTATTAAACATTTAAGACAATGGATGAAACCAGAAAAACGTCAAGTTTCTTGGTTATACCAACCTGCGACTAATCGAATTGTTTATCAACCCTTGGGTGTGATTGGTATTATGTCTCCGTGGAACTATCCTGTTCTTTTATCATTAGGACCGCTTGTGGCCGCCATTGCAGCTGGCAACAAGGCAATGATAAAACCAAGTGAACACACGCCTTATGCAAATCGAGTATTGGCAGAAATTATTGGTGAAGCTTTTTTAAAAGATGAAGTTTTATTGATTGAAGGCGACGCTAAAATGGCGGCAGATTTTTCTTCGTTACCATTTGATCATTTAATTTTTACTGGCTCAACCGAGGTCGGAAAATTGGTGATGGCAGCGGCAGCTAAAAACTTAACCCCTGTTACTTTAGAGCTAGGAGGAAAATCGCCAGCATTAGTTGGGCAAGATGTCTCAGCAGATTTTGCAGTGGAAAGAATGTTATATGGAAAGTGTTTAAACGCTGGTCAAACTTGTGTTGCTCCCGACTATGTCCTTTGTCCAGAAGAGAAGCAAGGTTCACTAATCGAAAGTTTTAAAAAACAATTTAAAATACTTTATCCAAATGCTGATTGTGGCGATTATACATCGATGATCAATGATGCTCAGTTCGAACGGATTGAAGCATGGTTAGATGATGCAATTGCAAAGGGTGGCGAGCTTATCTCATTGGGAAATAAAAGTGAAAAATACCCTCGCTCAAAGCCACTGACGTTATTGATCAATACTGATCCATCGATGGAAATTATGCAGCAGGAAATCTTTGCACCAGTGTTGCCAATTTTGACTTACAAAACCATTGATGAGGCGATAGATCTAATTAAATCTCGTCCGAGACCCTTGGCTCTCTATTTATTTAGTCACGATAAAAAACTACAAAATCAAGTGGTTAGCAAGACTCATTCTGGAGGCGTTTGTATTAATGACACGGTTTATCATGTGGTTCAAGATGATTTGCCTTTCGGTGGGATTGGTCCGTCGGGAATGGGACGTTACCATGCGAAAGAGGGTTTTTTAACCTTTAGTGCAACTAAGTCAATTTTACAAAGAGGTCGTTTTTACGCGGCTAAATTTGCCTTCCCTCCTTATGGAAAATTGATTCATCAATTTATTTACAAATTCTTACTCAAATAGCGTGACCAATTTCACATTTATTGAATATCCTGTCTATACTTAATCGACAGATGTTTAATAAAAGAAATCACGATGATTAGTGTTTTACTTTTTGAAACAAGTAAGAAAAACTTTATCTCAATAGAGAATATGTTGTTAACTCATGAGCATCAAGCTTATGAGCTATTTTGGCAGCCTGAATTTAATGACGATATTTTTATGGATCGTTATTTTGACGTTATTTTTGTTGTTCAAAATGCTGATGAAACACCGGACTTTCAAATTCTAAAAGAGCTTACCAATCTCGAACTAGCCGCGCCCATTATACTAATTTCTTCCCACACTGATAGGTTGTTAGATGACGAAGCTATGGCGAAGGGTGCCGCAGATAGTATTCCATTTAGTGAGCTATCACCTACTTTGCTTGATAGAACCATTCGTCATGCAATCGGTAGACGAAATACCGAAGCGAAACTAAGTTTCCTTGCCACTCATGATCAGTTAACTGGTCTAGCAAATCGCTATCTTTTCCATGAACATCTTTCCCATTCGATTAGTCTTGCTAAACGTCGTCATTCAACCTTTGGTTTGTTGCTTATGGATTTAGATCGTTTTAAGCATATAAACGATTCACTTGGTCATGATGTTGGCGATATGTTGCTCATTGAAGTCGCCAATCGGATAAGAAACTCTGTAAGAGTAACGGATATTGTGGCGCGGTTCGGTGGCGATGAATTTACGGTATTGTTAGATGAGGCAAAAAGCAAAAAAGAATTATCCTTAATCGCAAAAAAAATTCAATTGGCAGTTGAACCCGTTATAAAGATTAGGAATCAGGATTTATATGTGACTACGAGCATCGGTATCGCTTATTTTCCAGAGTGTGGATTAGAGCCTCAAACTTTAATGAAAAGTGCCGACATTGCGTTATATAGAGCCAAAGAAATTGGCAGAAATAAATTTCAGTTTTTTACTAATGAGTTAAATGAGCAAGCAAGACTGAAGCTTGAATTAGAAAAAAGCTTACGGCGAGCGATGATTAAGGGAGAGTTTGAAATTTATTTTCAACCTCAGGTGCGGGCTGAAACTTCAAAAGTTTACGGCGCCGAAGCTTTGCTGCGCTGGAATCATCCGGTGATCGGGCTTGTCTCCCCCGCCGACTTCATTCCGGTATTAGAAGAGCTGGGATTGATGGTCAGTGTTGAGCAGTGGGTTATTAGCCAAGTTTGTATTACCGCAAAGAAAATGACCGAAAAGTATGGTGACCTTAAATTTGCAATTAATATTTCAGGATCTCATTTTACGCTAGGTGATTTGAAGCAGAGTATCTATTTAGCCCTTCAAGAAAGTTCGCTTGATGCAGGCTGCCTAGAAATTGAATTAACCGAAGATATTATGATTGAGCATGTCGAGCGAAATAACCATATCCTTAATGAGCTCTCGGATATTGGAATATCAATCGCACTTGATGATTTTGGTAAGGGTTATTCTTCGCTTAGCTACTTAAAGAACTTTCCTGTTAAGGTACTAAAAATCGATAAATCCTTTGTCGATAATATTTTGGTAGATGGGAGGGATTCTTCGATTGTAGAAGCGATGATTGCGCTTTCACACAAACTGGGTATTCAAGTGGTTGCAGAAGGTGTTGAAGAAAAACCCCAAGTAGAGTTTCTTAAAAACAAAAACTGTGACTATATCCAAGGTTATTATTTCGCCAAACCAATGCCTGTAGACGAGTTAGACCAATATCTAGCGAATCGTTGCTCCCCAGAAAAAAATAGAAAATTACTATAATCGAATATAGGCCATTTATTGGTTAAATAAGTTGTTGCTATTCAGCGCGTTTTTGCCCTTCAAGTTCAGCCAGTGACTTTTCTAATGCTTCTATTTTTTCGCGAGTTCTAGCCAAAACCTTTTTTTGCACATCGAATTCTTCGCGGGTAACTAAGTCCATCTTTGCAACCACCGATTGGAGAATCTGCTTAAAGTTATTTTCAATATCTTGTTGAAAAGCTTTGGCTCCGGGAGGAATGCTTTGGCTAAATTTAGTGGCAATTTCTTCAATCTTTTGAGCATCTAACATAAGGGGTAATCTCGGGCGGTTTAATAGGTAAATTCTATATAAAGGGTGGTAACAGATTGATGAAATTATAGCATGTCATTTATTTTTTCAAGCAGCTTTGTGTGGTATTAATCGGGATATCATATAGAAATTTAACAAGTTGATAGAGATTATTGCCAATTCTATGGAAATGCATAGGTTTCAGCCATAAACTAATTAGATAACCATAATGATGCTGTGTATAATACTCGACCTCTTTATTTCTAGCTTTGTCCAAAAATGACTCGCATTGAAAAAAGTCTAGGCTCTAAGAGAACACCTTTAATAGATTAAAACTTGTTTGGAATAATAATGAATGAATTAATGTTGTTTGCCCAAGATCAACTGCTACTTTCTTCTGCTTGGTTGACAGTGGCAATATTATTAGTAGTTATCCAGTTTCGCCTCATGGCTTCTGGTCCCAAAGCTGTTAGCTCGCAAATACTCACTCACTTGGTTAATCGAGAAAGCGGTGTGGTGATTGATATACGCCCTCAAGCTGACTTTAATAAGGGTCATATCCATGGCGCGATTAATATTCCGCTATCGAAAGTAAAAGATAGTACAAAAGAACTTGAAAAATATAAAAACACTCCCATCATTATGGTCTGTGCCAACGGGATCTCCGTAGCAGGTGCTTGCAGTGCTCTGCAAAAAGCCGGTATGCAACAAGTTTATAAGCTGACAGGTGGCATGACTTCTTGGGTTGGGGACAATTTACCAGTAGTTAAGTAGATACCAGTCGTTAGATAGGTATTGTAGTTAAAATACTTAATCTGATTATCTGTTGGTCTAGTACACAAGATAAAAATTTAATATTTAGGCCTAATTCTTATTGAGATTTAGGAATCATTCACAAAAAATATAAGATAAGAGAAAGCAGTTATGACCGATCAAGCAGATACAAATCCAGAAGCAGCAGTTGCAAACGAAGAACAACAAAACCTTCCACAAGCTGCAATACAAAAAATTTATATTAAAGACATTTCATTTGAAGCACCAAATTTACCAGAAATGTTTTCTGTTGAATATAAGCCTCAAATTAAAATGGAAATGAATAGTAAATCTAGAACGGTTGCCGATGATAACTTCGAAGTTATTTTAACGATTTCTGTAAAAGCCGAAAATGAAGAGAAAACGGTCTTTTTAGCAGAAGTTCAGCAAGCGGGTATTTTTATGGTTAAAAATGTTAACGAAGAGCAGTTACAACACACGCTAAGTGTCATGGCTCCAGATACACTTTATCCCTACGTTAGAGAAACTATCGCTTCATTGATTGGTAAAACAGGTTTTCCTCCAGTTCAATTAGCACCCGTTAATTTCCAAGCACTTTATATTCAAAAGCTACAACAAGCTCAAGCGGCAGCTCAATCTGAAGATGCTCCTGAAGCCGGCGATACCACTATTCAATAGTGACTAATGATTGATATTCAATCAAATCCAATTGCGGTACTAGGGGCTGGTTCTTTTGGTACCGCATTGGCTATTCTTCTCGCTAAGAATGGTAATCCCACTCGTCTTTGGGCGCGAAATGGGCAACAAATTCAGGCAATGAGAGAGTCGGGTTTTAATTCTAAATATTTACCTGACATTCCACTGCCGAAATCCCTTGAATTATTTGAGTCCTTTGAAAAAGCCATCAATGGGGTTTCCGATATTCTTATTGTGACTCCTAGCCACGCTTTTCAGCAAACCTTGTCTCAGATTGAGCAATATAAAACCGGATCGGTAAGAATCGTCTGGGCGTGTAAAGGACTAGAGCCGGATACAGGGCATTTTTTACGCGATCAAGTCGCCGAACGTTTTGGTGAAAATATTCCAAAAGGTGTGTTATCAGGACCCACTTTTGCCAAGGAATTAGCAGCAGGTTCTCCGACAGCGATTACGTTGGCGGCTGATGATAGTCAATTTGCTGCAGATCTGACCAAACGATTGGTTAACGATACTTTCCGGGTTTATTTAAGCTCTGATCTGGCGGGTGTACAGTTTGGTGGGGCGATAAAAAATGTGGTGGCGATTGGCGCAGGTATCAGTGATGGGTTAGGTTTTGGCTCAAATGCAAGAACTGCCTTGATCACTCGCGGATTAGCAGAAATGATGCGTTTGGGTGGGAAACTTGGCGGTAAGATCGAAACTTTCACCGGAATGGCGGGGCTTGGCGACTTAGTTTTGACCTGTACGGATAATCAGTCTAGAAATCGGCGATTTGGCTTAGCCTTAGGAAAAGGGGCGTCACTCGATCAAGCGGCCAAAGATATAGGACAGGTGGTTGAAGGCGTGCGTAATACTAAGGAGGTTTATCATCTAGCTGAGCGGCTTGGTGTTGATATGCCAATTTGTCAGTCGATCTACAACATCATTTATAACAATCAAGATCCTCGAAAAGCTGCGAAGGAGTTGCTAACAAGAACGATGAAAGTTGAAGGTGATTAATTCATCGGTTGCTTTGCATTAGTTTTTTGGGTAAAAATAAAAAATTGTTAGAACTAGGGTTGTAACTTAGCTAGGCTTATCATAAAATAGCTTAGTCTGGCTAATTAAAAAAGCTTTAGGTATTGACTGATGCAGCTTTACTCACAACTTGACCAATTATCTCGCAAGCTCCGACAGCTTGAACAAACCGATACTCACAAGTCGCTTTCGGCTGCTAAACTTACGGTTTTGCGGATGATCAAGCAACATAATCCAGTTACTTTAAAAGAATTAGCGCAGTATCAAAAAGTTGCCCTGCCGACTATGTCTAAGATTGTCGATGAATTACAAAAACGTGGATTAGTGATCCGTGCACAATCAAAGGAGGATGCACGACAACGTTGGATCGTTCCAACCCAAAAAGGTATTCAAGGGCTAGAAATCGCAGAAACGGAAAGCCAAGAGTTTTGGCAACAAAAGGTAAAAAAATTATCAGATAGACAGATTTCACAGATATCTGAGGCACTTGATATCCTATTACGCACACTATAGCGATAAAAAATACGATTACGATAATGATAATAAAAGAAGCTCATAAAGGTAATAATCAATGCCCTGGTTACAATTAAAACTAACAACATCGGAAGAAAGTGTAGAAGCTGTTAGTGATGCGATGCTCGAGCTGGGAGCGTTATCGGTAACCCTCATGGATGCAAAGGATATTCCTATTTTGGAGCCAGCTCCCGGGGAAACGCCTCTTTGGAAAGACGTTCAAATGATGATGTTATTTGACGCGGAAATTGATACCCAAATAATTCTCACTAACTGGCAAAAAAATACACTCTCTTCTCAAACCCAAGGTGAAAAATTTGAACAAATAGAAGATAAAGATTGGGAAAGAGAATGGATGGACAGATTCGAACCGATGAAGTTTGGCTCAAAATTATGGATATGTCCAAGTTGGAAGCCCGTTGAAGATGAAAACGCAGTTAATGTAATGCTTGATCCCGGTTTAGCCTTTGGTACAGGCACCCATCCAACGACGGCATTATGTTTATCATGGATAGATTCCGTTGACCTACAAGGTAAAACACTAATAGACTACGGTTGTGGATCGGGGATCTTAGCGATTGCGGCTTTAAAACTAGGCGCAAGCAAAGTTTACGCTGTTGATATTGATGACCAAGCGATTTTAGCGACCAAAGAAAATGCTAGACGAAATAACGTATTTAATGAAAAATTGGTAGTGGGTCATCCTTCATTGCTAGATGAAATATCAACCGATATTGTTGTCGCAAATATCCTTGTAGGACCATTGGTGGAATTATCAGCTAACATTGCTGGCCATTGTAAGAAAAAAGGACTTATTGCGCTTTCAGGTATATTAGATAATCAAGCAGAGGCTACTAGAAAAGCTTATCTTGAATGGTTTGATATGGAGCAACCGGTATTTAAGGAAGAATGGAGTCGGCTATCAGGAAAGAAAATTAAAACGATTTAATTTTTTGATTTTAATTAAAAATATAAAAATAGAGATTTCAATAACCTATTATTTTTCGACCAAGCTTTGCTAAATGCGAACACTGGAGAGAGACAAAAGTGGAAAATAAAACATTATATACTCGCTGCCCAACCTGTAATACAGCATTTAAAGTTACTGAAAAATTATTATCAATGGCTGGTGGAAAGGTTCGTTGTGGTGCTTGCTTAGCAATTTTTCAGGCGACAGATTACATGCTCTCTCCTTCTGTTTCATCAAGAATATTGACACCTGACTCGACGGAAATAGAGCCCAAAAAAACAGCTGAAAATGATTCTGCTGATTCAACATCTGTAGTTGATGAACAAGCGAATAAAGAAATATTGGAAGAAAGACCTTCTTTTTACAAGGAACCCAGTGCGGAAGAAGATGAACCAGAAGAGGAATCTGAACTAGGAGACGAATCTGAGCGAGAAGAGGAACTCGAATTTGAAGAAGAGCCTGAACTGGACGGAAAGCTCGAATCAGATGAAGAGCCTGAACCGGAATTTGAATCAAGCGAAGAGCCCGAACTTGAAGGTGAACCTGAAGCTGAACTGGACGATAAGACCATATTAGAAAGAGCGATCGAATCAGAACAAAAAACCGAATTTGAAGACGAGACTGAACAGGAAAAAGAAGCAAACTTTGATGAAAGTGATCCAGAAATTTCCGATACTGAAGATTTTGACGAGAAAGAAGCATTAACGGAATTTGATTACCAAAACCAAGCGTTTGATTTTGAAGAAGAGCCGACAGATTTTGACAAGAATTTTTCCTACGAGCAGCCTTCAGATGATGACATAGAGCCACTTGATGAAGATGATTTTGATGACGAGCTTGTTGATGACCAGATTATAGATGAAGAGATTGAATCTGTTGCTGAATTAGATGAGCAAGGACTAGATCAAGACGAACAAGAGTTAGATCTTGATGAGTCAGATTTTGAACTAGACAATGAAGATTATGAGTTAGACAAGGATTACGATTCAGACAAGAACTATGATTCAGATAAGGACGATGAGTTAGAAGAACAAGACTACGAAGATCTCTCGGGTCAACTTGCAGAGCAAATGGAAGAAACAGATTCCGACCCCGACCCTCTTGATGAATTTGACCAAGTTGTTAAAGAGAATAAAGTGGGAATTAAATCAAAATTAATATTTGGTACACTAATTATTTTGACTCTAGTTGCCTTACAGCAAGTTTGGAGTAATCGACAAGCTCTAGCTTGGAGTGATAATTGGGGCGGTACAATTAAATCCGTTTGTGAATATCTCCCTTGTGAATTAAAAGCAAAACGTGATATCGGCAAAATAAAGCTTTTACAGAGACAACTTTCACCGGATGAAGATCAAGAAAATCTATTAGATATAAAAGTATTGCTAATTAATGAAGCTGATTTTGAGCAACCTTATCCAACCATTAAAATAGTATTTAGTAATCAAAACGGTGAGCAAGTCGCTGTTAAATCTTTCTTACCTGAAGATTATTTAGATGTCGATCCAAAGAAAGCGTTAATGCCGATGGGTTCTGAAGTTCATATTGGGTTTAAAACAGAGCAACCCCATCCGGATGCATTAGGTTTTGAGTTTATTTTTGAGTAGGTTAGCGGTTTAGTCATGGTCAAATAATGCTGACCCTCGAATAGAACAATATCGATAAATCAGACAGCATCTACCGATCAGACAAAATCACCTAATGTGTCTTTCCTATGGCTAATAACTTAGGGTGCTATATACCCTAGCCCGCTTGAAAGGTATAATTTGTAGTCATAATTTAGTCCAACCCCCTATTTCAACTATGAAAAAACAAACTACTGCCCTAATCATTCTCGATGGTTGGGGGTATAGCCAAGATCCAGAATCGAATGCCATTATGGCTGCTAAAACGCCCACTTGGGATGAGCTTTGGAACACTTATCCTCACACTTTGATATCCGGTTCAGGAGAAGATGTTGGTTTGCCAGATGGGCAAATGGGAAACTCCGAAGTAGGTCATTTAAATCTAGGATCAGGACGAGTGGTTTATCAAGATTTCAGTCGAATTAGCAAAGCGATTGAAGATGGAGAATTTCAGCAAAACCCGGCCATTACCAATGCGATTAATAAAGCCGTTAAAGACAACAAAGCCGTTCATTTTATGGGATTATTGTCCGATGGCGGCGTACATAGTCACATAGACCATATTAAAGCGGCAATGCAATTGGCAGAGAAAAAAGGTGCTACAAAGGTTTATTTGCACGCCTTTTTAGATGGGCGAGATACTCCGCCCAGAAGCGCACAACACTACATTGATAGCATTGAACAACTAGGCTCGGGTCGGATCGCGAGTTTAGTCGGACGTTATTACGCAATGGATAGAGATAAACGCTGGAATCGTGTTGAACTAGCCTATCGAATGTTAACCGATAAAAGATTTCAAGATTCCGATAATTGTTTTCATTTTGAAAAGGCTAATGATGGCTTAAATGCCGCTTACTCTCGAGATGAAAATGACGAATTTGTAAAACCAACATTAATTGGTGAAAAAGTACAAGTCGAAAAAGGGGATGCAGTTATTTTTATGAATTATCGTGCTGATCGTGCCCGCGAAATCACTCGAGCATTTGTCGATGAAAATTTTATCGAATTTGATCGAGGAGAAAAATTAGAATTGGCAGACTTTGTTATGCTCACTCAATATGCCGATTCAATAAAAACAACTTGTGCTTATGCGCCAGTACATCTTGATAAGGTCTTAGGAGAACACTTACAAGATCTTGGAAAAACTCAGCTCCGAATTGCAGAAACGGAAAAATACGCGCATGTGACTTTCTTTTTTAGTGGAGGTGTAGAAAAACCTTTTGTTGGCGAAGATCGTGAATTAATCCCATCGCCGCAAGTAGCAACCTACGATCTACAACCTGAAATGAATGCTCCCTTGTTAACCGATAGATTTGTTCAAGCGATTGAAGATGGTAAATACGATTTTATTATTTGTAACTTTGCTAATCCAGACATGGTTGGTCACACAGGTGATTTTGACGCCACTGTCAAAGCAATTGAGGCTCTCGATCTTTGTTTAGCAAGAATTATTAAGGCACTAAAAGAAAATGGTGGCGAAGCAATGATCACAGCTGATCATGGCAATGCAGAAAAAATGGCTGATAACCAAACCGGTCAACCTCATACTGCACACACTAACTTTTTGGTGCCCTTTATTTATGTAGGTCGAAATGCAAAAGCGACTACTGAGCGAGGCGTTTTATCGGATGTGGCGCCAACCTTGTTATCAATTGGCGGTTTACCTATCCCAGAGCAAATGACAGGCAAGCCTTTAATGGAATTGGTTGAGTAGTATTAGTTGATTAAATCAATATTTACATTGCTAATTTTAATTGTTTCCACTAATAGTTGGAGCGATTCTGACCTGTTACCCGACCAAGAAAAAAAAGCAGCAAAAATAGAGCTTGAACAATTAAAGGGAAAAATAAAGTCATTACAATCAAACTTAGCAAGTAAACGAAAACAACAATCGTCGGTTCAGACAAAACTTCGTAGTTCAGAGAAAAAAATTGCGACCGCGTCAAAGATTCTTCGTTCAACAAATTCGCAATTAAAGCGTAAAGAAAAACAGTTAAATAAACTAAAGATAAGACAAAAAGATTTACAAAAAAATAAAAAAACACAAAAAAAATTACTCGCGGAACAACTTCGTTCAGTTTATATAAATGGAAAGCAAGAATATTTACAGTTGCTTCTTAATCAGCAAGATCCAGAAAAATTAGGGCGAATGTTGGTCTATTATGATTACATGAACAAAGCTCGTAGTCATCAGGTTAACGAATTACAAAATACCTTAGATGAATTAAAAAAAGTTGACTTGGCTATTCAAAAAGAAATTCGTGATTTAGAAGTTTTACAAAAATCAAAAAAAGACGAAACTAAACAGCTCTTAGCACTTAAGAAAAAACGAGAAAAATTAATAACCTCTCTGGAAAAAGAAATTAGTTCTACCAGTGATCAGCTAACGGAGCTTGAGATCAATGCACAAGAACTTCAACAATTAATCGATTCTGTTCAAGAAACCATTGATGATATGGATTTTTCTCAGCCGCTCGAAGGGATTAAAAATCTTCGAGGGGAGCTTAAATGGCCGACTAAAGGTAAGCAACTAAGAAAATTTGCAAGTAGCAATCGAGGACGAGGTTCAACGGGTATTTTAATAGGTGGAAAAGAAGGAACCGAAATCGAAGCAATTCATCATGGGCGAGTCGTTTACGCCGATTGGTTAAGAGGGTTTGGTCTGTTGCTTATTCTTGACCACGGAAAGGGTTATATGAGTTTGTATGGATACAATCAAGCGCTCTATAAAGATGTCGGTGACTGGGTCGAAGCGGGTGAAGCAATTTCAACCCTTGGTCAAAGTGGTGGACAAAAACAACCTGCACTTTATTTTGAACTTAGGCATCAAGGTAAAGCGATCAATCCAAATAAATGGTTAAAAAATTAACCTAGGTTTAACAAAGTGATTACAAAAAGTTTTTCTTCCCTAAGCATGAATCCTTCATTGTTGGATAATCTTTCGACTTTAGGTTACCAGTCCATGACGCCTATACAAGAAAAAACCTTGCCACTGATCCTAGCTGGCAAAGATGTCATCGCCCAAGGTAAAACAGGCTCAGGTAAAACCGCTGCATTTGGTTTGGGTTTATTACACAACTTAGAAGTAAAAAAATTCCGGGTTCAATCTTTGGTGTTATGTCCTACCAGAGAGCTGGCTGATCAAGTTGCTAAAGAAATCAGACGTCTTGCTCGCTCTATTCACAATATAAAAGTGTTAACCCTTTGCGGTGGCGTGCCGCTTGGCCCCCAAATTGGATCGCTTGAGCATGGCGCGCACGTTATCGTTGGTACGCCCGGAAGAATAGAAGATCATTTAAATAAAGGAAGGTTAAATCTTGATGACCTCAATACGCTAGTACTCGATGAAGCCGATAGAATGCTAGAAATGGGATTTCAGTCAGCATTAGATTTAATCTTTTCTTTGTGCCCAGCTAAACGACAAACACTTTTGTTTAGCGCCACTTTTCCTGATCAAATTAAACCGATTACTAAATCGATCATGAACAACCCCGAAACGATCAAGGTCGAATCTACTCATGATAGTAGCAGTATTAATCAACAGTTTTTTCAAGTAAAAGATAATAACCAACGAATGAAAGCTTTGAGATTGCTTTTGTTAAAATATCAACCGGAATCCTGCGTGATATTTTGTACCACTAAAATTGAAACCCAATCGGTAGCAGATGAATTAGCCAGTTATGGTTTTAGTTGTTTGGCATTACATGGTGATTTAGAACAAAAAGATCGAGACCGAACATTGGTTATGTTTGCTAACAAAAGTATTTCGGTTTTGGTCGCCACCGATGTGGCAGCCAGAGGTTTAGATATTGATAATTTAAACGCGGTAATTAATTACCAAATCTCCAGAGACCCAGAAGTTCATCTTCACAGAATTGGTAGAACCGGGCGAGCAGGCAGTAAAGGAATTGCTTGTACTATTATTGCAGAAAATGAAATTCATCGAATCATCAAACTCGAAGACTTTATGAAACAAAGTATAAAAATAGACGAGTTACCTTCGATATCGTTTTTAGATAAATCAATGCCAAAACCAAAAATGGCAACCTTACAAATTGACGGAGGAAAAAAACAAAAACTTCGTCCCGGTGATATATTAGGTGCGTTAACGGCTAAATCAAAACAAACTGGTGAAAGTGAAATTAAAGGTAGCCAAATCGGAAAAATTCAGGTATTCGATTTAAAAGCCTATGTTGCCGTAGAGCGAAAGATTGCTAATACCGCGTTAAATAAAATAGTTAACGGTAAACTAAAAGGGCGTAGCTTTAAGGCAAGGTATGTAAAAAGGTGAATGGATAAAAAAATTGTTTACATTTTGTTTATGGGTTTTGATTTTGTTAAGGTTAAACCTCGAATTCATAGTTTGTCGAGCGGACTCAAGGTGCCATTAGGGTTTCGATTTAAAACATGAGTATAAATTTGAGTGGTTCTAACGTCACTGTGACCGAGCAACTCTTGCACTGTTCGAATATCTGCGCCAGACTCAAGCAAATGAGTTGCAAACGAATGTCTAAATACGTGGGCTGTCACTTTTTTATTTATTTTTGTTTTTTCGACCGCTTTTTTCACATGCTTAGCAAATACCGAAGGATGCATATGGTGTCTACGAACGATTAAAGTTCTAGGATCAGTACTAATTCGCAGACTAGGAAATATCCATTGCCAAGATAAAGATTTACCTGCACTTGGATCTTTTCTATCCAAGGCATATGGCAATTCAACACCATTAACTTTTTCTCGTAAATCCTTTAAATGTAATTGTTTTACAAACTCTAGCTGTTTAAGTAAATCGTTTTTACAAGCTTCAGGTAGTGGTAGAGGTCTGTCTTTACGCCCCTTTCCTCTTTTAACCGTAATTTGATTTCTATCAAAATCAATATCTTTGACCCTTAATCGGTGAACTTCATTTTTTCTTAACCCTGTTCCGTATATCACTTGTGCAATCAACTTGGGTAGTCCGTTCATTTCATTGAGAATTTGTTTGACTTCGGAAACCGACAACACAACGGGTAAGTTTGGGTGTGTACGGGAGCGCACAGCATTAATAGTATTTTCACCTAAAGGTCGCTCTTACTTTATTGTCACCAAGTCAAACAATGGTCTCATAGTAGCTGTCGTCAATTTATTCATGCCGCTCGTTTTATGTTTGATAAGGTGCTCGAACAACCCATCTCTAAAGAGCGACTTCCGTTTCCCAAACGAGAAGAAAAGATCCCTGAATTACTTAGTCCTCATGAAGTCTGTCTGATTATTAGTTGCTGCTCGGATTTAAAATATCAAACAGGCCTTAAATTGGCTTATGCCAGCGGACTGCGAGTGAGCGAAATTGTCGGTTTGACCATTCGTGATTTAGATGGTGAGCGGGGTGTTATAAGGGTGGTTAATGGCAA